>CABDYB010000223.1_pt1 | contig 18447 bp, 14 predicted proteins | sample 3131861 | NCBI WGS metagenome assembly CABDYB01 (sample SAMEA5534336, study PRJEB31848) | metagenome | biome: tundra; feature: field; material: soil | place: USA | collected 2013-05 | depth 0.15 m | reverse complement strand
GTTGCATAGCCCTCCACGGGAACGAAGTTCAAAAGCAATTTCCCCTGGGCATTCGGCCTGAGGTCGGTGAACTTGCGAATAACCACGTCGGCCTGGCGCGCCTCCCTGGCAGGGTTGAAGTTTTTGAGAAGCGCATTTCCATTGCAGAAGAGATCAAAGATATGAGCGACCGGCAACCGGTTCTCGCCTGAGGCGGATGAGGGCTGGTCCCAGTCTCCGTGACGCACGGCAAAATGCAACACAACGGAGTAGGTTCCCGGCGAAACGGGAATCGCATAGGAAAAATTACCCCAGCGCTCGGTTTCGTAGAGTTCAGGATCGTCGGTGCCTTTAACCGGGGCCGTGTAAACCGCCAGTTGCCCCCCCTGGAAGTAATTGTCCGGACTCCACCAGTGGCTGTCATTGGAGTAATAAGGCGTTTGGCGGGCCAGCAGGCGCACGGGCCGGATATGCCCCCGGAAGCCGGGCAGAATCTCAATGGCGGCGAGGATGGCTTGCTTGCCATCCTCGCCGGAAAAATCGAGGTGCAGCAGCCCATCGGGCGCAGGTGTGAGGTCGGTGAATACCTTGACATCGGCAGTGCGGCTGGCTCCGGCATCGGCCGCAACATCAAAGCGGGTCATCAGCGTTCTCCCGTTAGCACGCACCGTCATCAGGCGACTACCTTCTCCACCCGATCCGGTAGACTCCGGACCATAAACCGTTTCTGCAAAGTGCAGGCGGAGTTCGTAGATGCCTTTTTTCAGAGGAATCGCGTAGCGAAACTGTCCCTGCCGGCTGGTGCGGTAAAAATCAGGATCCTGCGTGCGCCAGATGTGCTGCACGGAGCTTTTTACTGCCGTGCCGCCATCAAACCATGCATCGGCGTTCCACAGTTTGCCGGCATGATCAACGAAGCTGCGTCCGGCGCCTGCCAGAATGCGGACCTCATCGCCCGTTGGCGGGCCAAACTGCGATTCCTGAGGCAAGTTAAAGGACTGATTCGATTCAGATGGCGGCGAGGCCTGCTTTATCTGCCGGAGGATCAACAGAGCGCAACCGAGACCGAGAGAAAGAAGCGCGAGCGCTGCGACAAGCCACCAAGCCCAGTGAAACCGTTGTCCCGAGAGAAGGGAGGGACGGGTTTTGGCGCTGGCGATTCCCGGCCGTTTCAAGCCCCGCAAATCAGCAGAGTTGAACTGTGGAACGTATTGTCCCAAAGGAATGGCGATGTGGAGCCGATGCGATGCGCCTTCGCCGGCATAATACTCGGCAAGGCGTTTGCGCAGGCGGTTGGCCTCAACCCGCACAATCGAGTCAGAGTCCTGGTCAAAGGAAGGCCCGCGATGGAAGACCTCCACTCCAACGGAATACTCCTTGATCTGGCGGGCTTCGCCGGCAAAGAGTTTTTCACATAGGTACGACAACAGATGAGTGAGCGTGGGCGCGCGAACGAAGCACTCCGAATGAAGCACCGCGTCCAGTTCCGCGCGCTGTGCTTTCAAATCGACCTGCTCTGGGCCTTCATTCGCCATCGTTTCCGTCTCCGGACTGATTGTAATGCTAGCGCGTAATGATTGTTTTTCCAGCATTTAACGGTTGAGTGGGCGTGGGAAATCGGCATGTAACGGCGGGTAACCCCTCCCGCATTTTGCCGGTGAGGCACTTGGTGCTATATTCCATGCTGTTGTAAGCTCTGGCAGGGCATGGAGTTCGGTTATTCCAGGGGCAAATTTAACCTTGGCGAAACGGACAGGTAGCAGGTATAGCGTTGCGGAGTTTTCGCCGGCGATCTTTACTGGAATGAACGCAGGGAGCAGAGTGCCGGAGCCGGCAAACGCTCCACCAAATAGGAGAGGTGACCCATGAGAAGACTAGTGATGATGCTGGCAGCGATGAGCCTGCTGATTGGCGCGGCGGCGTACGCAAAGACAAACCCCGCCACGGCGGCGGCTAAGAAGGACAAGCAGGCGGCGGCCAAATTGTCTGAGGAAAAAGGGGACCTGGATCGCTTGCACAAAGATTATCAATCGGCCCTTTCCCACTACGATTCGGCCCTTAAAGTTAACACTAAAAGCGCCGAGCTTTATAACAAGATGGGCATCGCCGAGCTTCAACTGAAAGAGAATGCATTGTCGCGCAAGTACTTTATCCGGGCAATCAAGTACAACCCTCAGTTTTTTGCTGCCTTGAACAACCTCGGAGTCCTGGACCTTCTGGACAGGCGGTACAAGCTATCCATCAACTATTTCAAGCAGGCGCTGGCGCTCGAAGAGACCAATGCGCACACCCATCTCAACCTTGCGAATGCCTGGATGGGGCTGGGTGAGGTCGATTACGCCATGACCGAATACGCCCGCGCTCTGGAGCTAGACGCCGACGTGCTGAGCACCAATCCTGAGGGAGTCGTTGCCCAGGTATCGACGCCGGAGCAGCGTGCCCGCATTTCGTTTTTGATTGCCAAGTCGTATATGAAAAAAGGCAACACCGAGGGAGCCCTGGAGTATTTGCGCAGAGCCAAAGAGGGGAACTACCCCGATATGGCCAGTGTCTGGAAGGATCCGGCTTTCACCGCACTGTGGACTGACCCCCGCCTGCCGAAGATTGTCAAGCGGCCTAACTAAGATGGGTGGGCGAGGGCAACGAGGCGGCCGGCAATGCGCTGGGCAGCGTCGGGATAGGCTTGGGTACGGGCCGCAACAGCCATGGCAGCCAGGCCCTCCGTGCTTTTCAGCAGGCCGGTGAGGGCGGCCAACAGCTTGCCGGGAACGTCGAGGTCAGTCTCGTCGAGCATCAGGGCCGCTCTAGCCTTCACCATTTCCTCGGCGTTGCGCCGCTGGTGATCGTCTGCGGCGGCGGCAAAGGGAACCAGCAGGGCGGGCTTACCGGCGGCAGCCAGTTCGGCCACCGTGGATGCCCCGCTGCGGGCCATCACCAGCGTGGCCTGGGCAAAACGGGCGGGCATGTCGTCGATGAAGGGCAGTACCTGCCAGCGCTTGGGGTCTGCGCTACTGGCGGCGTAGGCGGCCTGGGTCTGTTTGAAGTGGCGTGATCCGCTTTGATGGAGAACGGTGAGTCCGGGGACGGCATCCAGCAGCGCCGGAATGATCCGGGGCAGATGCTCGTTGAAGATGCGCGCACCCTGCGAGCCGCCGAAAATTAAAAGATGGGCGGCGGTGGGCGGCTGGAGGCTGAAGAACTCCTGCCGGACCGGGATTCCGGTGACTTCGGCGTTTTGGAACCATTTGGCGGCAGAGGGAAAGTTGACCGCCGCTGCCTGGACGCGCTTGCCCACCAGGCGGTTGGCGAGGCCGGGCATGGCGTTGGGCTCGAAGGCCATGGCCGGAATTTTGAGCCGCAAGGCCGCCGCCATCGCCGGGCCGGAGGCGTATCCGCCCACGCCGAAGACGACGTTGGGCTGGAACTCGCGGATCAGCCGCTTGCAGGCGAAGATGCTGCGGGGTAGGTTCATCAAGGTGCGCAGGCGGGTGAGCAGGGATACGTTCTTGAGCTGGCCTACATCCACTAGTCTCAGGTTGAAGCCGGCCTCGGGAACCAGACGCGACTCCATGCCCCGCGCCGTGCCGACAAAGAGAATTTCGGCGTCATGGCGGACGACCAGCTCGCGCGCCACGGCCAGCGCCGGAATGATGTGTCCTCCGGTGCCGCCACCGGCGATGAGAACGCGCAGATTCGACATCAGTCCACCTTCCTGCTGATGTTGAGCAAGATGCCGATGCTGGCCAGGGTGAAGCAGAGCGAGGTTCCGCCGGAGGAGATCAGCGGCAGGGGAATGCCTTTGGTGGGCAGCAGGGCGATGACCACGCTGATGTTGAAGAAGGCTTGCAGCAGGATGGTCATGGTGATGCCGAAGGCGGCCAGGCGCGCAAAAGGATCCTGGGAACGATAGGCGGTGCGCAGGCCGCGATAGCCGAAGTACACAAAGAGACAGAGGAGGAAGATGGCTCCGATGAGGCCCATCTCCTCGGCGATGTTGGCAAAGATAAAGTCGGTGTAGGGCTCGGGCAGAAAAAAGAGCTTCTGCTGGCCATCCATAAAGCCGAGTCCGCCCACTCCGCCTGTACCGACGGCAATCAGCGACTGGCAGGTGTGGTAGCTGGCGGCTCCAGTGTCCTTCAAATCGCAGTTTGGATGGAAAAAGAAACGCACGAAGACCAATATGCGTTGCAGTCGCCAGGAAACCCCGAAGAGTTCCCAGGCCAGAATAGGCAGCGCGGCGCAGACGCCGCCAATCAGGAACTTCCATGCCATGCCGGCGAGAAACAGCATCATGGCCGTGACGCCGGCCATGACCAGCGCGGTACCCAGGTCGGGCTCAAGAACGATCAGAGCGATAAATACCAGCGGAATGATGCAGGCACGCCAGAGGGTGCTCAATTTGTTTATCTTGTCGAGATGGGTGGAAAGAAACCAGGCGAGAAAGAGGACCAGCATGAGTTTGGCGAGTTCCGACGGCTGGAAGGAAAACCCGCCGAAGCGAATCCAACGGCGGGCATTGTTCGACCTGGGAAAGAAGAAAACCATCGCCAGCAAGATGGTCGTGAGGGAAAAAGCGGGGAAGATGAAGCGCGGTGATTTATAGATTGAGTAGTCAAGGCGCGATAGGAACAGCAGGGCCACCAGGCCGGCCAGTGCCCAGAGAGCCTGCTTGCCGATGAAAGTGTAGGGGGAGTGATACCGCTCCTGGGCCACGACCGCCGAGGCGGAAAAGACCATGGCCAACCCCACCACGACCAGCAGCACGGTGGTAAAGAACATCCATTTATCGCCGCCAATGCGCTTTGCCATGGTTCAATCCTTCAATTCCCTGACGAGTTGCTTGAAGACCGTTCCACGCTGCTCGTAGTTATCAAACTGGTCGTAGCTGGAGCAGGCAGGCGCCAGCACCACGACCTCGCCGGGATGCGCGGCGGCTGCGGCGGCGGAGACGGCCTTGTCCAGGGTTTCGCAGGATTGGATGGTCACCACGCCACGCAGATGCGACTCGATTTTGGCCGCCGCCGCGCCAATGGTGTAGACGGCGCTTACGCGCGCGCGCAGCAAGTCGGAGAGCTGGGTGTAGTCGGAGCCCTTGTCCTTGCCGCCAAGAATAAGATGAATGCCGCCGCTGAAGGCGGCGATAGCCTTGGCGGTGGCGTCCACATTGGTAGCCTTGGAATCGTTGTAGAACTCGACGCCGTTGCGCGTGGCAACGTACTCCAGGCGATGCTCGACGGCCTGAAACTTCTCGATGGCACGGCAAATTACGTCGGCAGGGACCCCGGCCTGACGCGCGGCAACCACCGCGGCCAGCACATTCTCCACGTTGTGCGCGCCCTTGAGTGGAATTCCGCTCAAAGGCATTACCTTTTCCGTGGGCGCATTTTTAGCGGGGCGGTAGACTACATACCCCTGCTCGAGCCAGGCTCCTTGCGGGACGGGATGCTCAATCGAGAACCAGAAGACCCTGGCCACCGCGCGCGAGGCAGCTTCTTCGCAGGGAGTGTTATCGGCGTTCAGCACCAAGACGTCCTCAGCGGTCTGCTGGGCAAAGATGCGCTCCTTAATATGGGCATAGTTTTCAAAGCTGCCGTGACGGTCCAGGTGGTCGGGGGTAATGTTGAGAATCACGGCGATGGAGGGATGGAACTGCTGGGTGGTTTCAAGCTGGAAGCTGGAGACCTCAAGGACCGACCAGGTTTCGTCGGTGCTGGAGTCGAGCAGGGCCACGACCGGGACGCCGATGTTGCCGCCAACCAGCGTGGGCAAGCCGGCAGCCGTAAGGATTTCGCCCAGCAACGTGGTGGTAGTGGTCTTGCCATTGGAGCCGGTGACGGCGAGCGTATGACCCTTGAGGAAGCGCGCGGCCAGTTCCAGTTCGCCAATGACCGGCAAACCGAAGCTCTTCACCTGCGCCAGCTCGGGAGTGTCCATGGGCACGCCGGGACTGACCACAATCAGGTCCTGTCGGCGGAAGGTGAGCAGGCCGTGGCCGCCGGTCTCGACCATGATGCCGGCTTCGATGAGGGCGGGAATCTCCTTGGCCAGCGCCTCGGCCGAGCGCACGTCGGAGACCGTGACCTGTGCGCCGCGGCAGCGAAGAAACAACGCAGCCGCCAGACCGGATTTTCCCAGTCCGACGACCAGAACTTTTTTACCTTTGAGTTCCAACATCGGGTCTTGTCCTCGGGCTTCTTATATTTTGCGCTGCGCGGAACTGGTTTAACGCAATTTCAGTGTGGTGAGTGCAAACAATGCAAACACCAGGGCGCCGATCCAGAAGCGGACGATGGTCTTGGATTCACTCCAGCCCACTTGTTCAAAGTGATGATGGAGGGGGGCCATCTTGAAGATTCGCTTCTTGTTACGTAACTTGTAACTGCCCACCTGCAGGATGACGGAGACCGCTTCGAGGACGAAGATGCCGCCGATGAAGGGCAGCAGCAGTTCTTGGCGGATGATGATGGCGACCGTGCCGACGGCCCCGCCCAGGGCCAACGAACCCACGTCACCCATAAAGATTTCCGCCGGGTGAGCGTTATACCAGAGGAAGCCAATAGAAGCGCCCACCATGGAGCCGCAGAAGACGGTCAACTCAGCCACTTTGGGCATGTGCTGGAGTTCGAGGTAGTCGGCAAAGACCACGTTGCCGCTGACGTAGGTGAGCACGGTCAGGGCGCCGGCGGCGATGATGGTGCAACCGATGGCCAGCCCGTCCAGCCCGTCGGTCAGGTTAACGGCATTGGACGAACCGATCAGCACGAAGATGACAAAAGCGATGAAGGGCAGAAAGGCCAGCAGGCCTAGGTGAGGGATAGTGCTGGGCCACGCGTGCCACAGCAGGTCAGGACGCCAGCTCTTGATGAACGGCATGGTCAGCTGGGTGGAGAAGAGCTTGAATTGATCCAGGATCACCAGAGAAACCGCCACTGTTGCCCCAGCCAGCCCTTGCCATAAAAGCTTGGCGCGCACCGTCAGGCCCAGACTTCGTTTCTGAACGACCTTGATGTAGTCGTCGGCAAAGCCGATGGCGCCAAAAGCCAGGGTGGAAAAGACGGCGATCCAGACGAAAGGGTTGGCGGGATCGGACCAGAGTACGGTGGGCAGCAAAATGGCAATCACAATGAGTACGCCACCCATGGTGGGGGTGCCGGTCTTCTTCAGGTGCGACTTTGGCCCGTCGTTGCGCACGAACTGGCCGATCTGAAATTCACGGAGCTTCTGAATCACCCACGGGCCGATAAACAGCGCAATCATAAGCGCCGTGAGCGAGGCAAAGGCAGTGCGGAAGGTCAGGTAGCGGAAGATGCGGAACGGGTGAAAGAACGGAAACAGCTTTTCGTAGAGCAGCCAGTAAAGCAAAGGGCCTCCAGAGCCGGTGTGAGGCAGGTTTCAGCTTGATTTTACTAGGCTGGAGGGCATTATGGCTGTGGAAGATGGCGGATTCAGCCGGGAGCCTATTGTCTATTGAGTGTCTCTATGGCCCGTTCCAGATGCACGCCGCGGGAGCCCTTCACCAGCACTACATCACCTTGGCGCAGATTCTGCTTGAGCCAGCGGCCCGCGGCCTCGGCATCCGGCAGAAATAACGCTGCGACTCCGCCCTCGGAGGCGGCGGCGGCAAGGTACTCGGCGTTTCCCTGAACGCCGACGACCAGGTCAAGGCCGGCCTCGACGGCAGCGCGGCCAGCTTCCGCGTGCAGCGCGGGACCGTGTTCACCCATCTCCAGCATCTCTCCGGCCACCAGAATCCGGCGCTTGGCGGGCCGTGCGGCCAGAGTGCGAGTCATCGAGCGAAGCGCCTCGGGGTTGGAGTTATAGCAGTCGTTCAAAATCGTCGCGCCGTTTATCTGGATCACCTCGCCGCGCTTGTCGCCAGCGGACAGAGTTTCCAGCGCGGCCACCGCCGCATCCAGCTCGACACCGGCCTCGAGCGCGACCGCTAAACCAGCCAGGGCGTTCATTGCATTGTGCGCTCCCAGCAAGTTGAGCGTGAGTTTTCCCTCGCGTCCCCCGGCACGATAGCGGATGTGCAGGCCGGTCAGATCTTCCGTCACATCGAGAAGCTGCGGATTGGCTAACGGACCTGAGCCAAAGTAAACCGCGCGCCCGTGAAAATCGCGGCCAAATTGCGAGACGTAGAGGTCGTCGCAGTTGAGGAATAGGACACCGTTGGTCGGCAGCGCATCCACCAGTTCGAGCTTGGCGCGGGCGATGCCGGCCTGACCTTCGGTAAAGTTCTCAATGTGCGCTGTGCCCACGTTAGTAACCACGCCCCAATCAGGAGCGGCAATCCGCGCCAGGGCGGCGATCTCGCCGGGGTGGTTCATGCCCATTTCGATGACCGCAAATTCGTGCTCCGGTTCGAGACGCAATAGTTGCAGAGGCAGGCCGAAGCTATTGTTCAGATTGCCTTGAGACTTCATGACCTTAAACTTTGCGCCCAGAGCAGTGGCAATAGCTTCCTTGGTGGTTGTTTTTCCGGCCGAGCCGGTGACAGCCACCACGCGCTTGCCCCACTGGCGGCGAACGTGTGCTGCCAGGGCCTGGAGGGCAATGAGCGGGTCTTCGGTGATGAGCAGCGGCACGGCCAGCGCCACGTCGGGCAGGGTAGCGATCCGCGCGCGCGAAACCACCGCGGCCACGGCGCCGCGCTCGATAGCTGCGCCGACGAAGTCATGGCCGTCGTGCCGTTCACCGCGCACGGCAAAAAAAAGCTCGCCAGCTGCCACGGTGCGCGAATCAATCGAGCAGCCTCGCGCCACCAGCGCTCCGGCATTCGCCAGGCTGGCCGGCGCTTCCAGCACCGCGCCCGCGCCGATGGCCGCTTCTGCGAGTGTGAGCTTCATGCGATTCCACCATAGCCCATTTCGCGCAGCGCTGAAAGAGCAATTTCAACATCGTCAAAAGGAATTGTGGTAAAGCCGAGAATCTGCTCCTTCTCGTGGCCCTTGCCGGCGATCAGAACCACGTCGCCCGGCTTTGCCTCCTGGAGCATCATGCGAATAGCGGCAGCGCGGTCCGGCTCGATGGTGTAACGGACCTGGGTAGCCTTGAGGCCTGGCTCAATCTCAGCCAGAATCGCCAGCGGCTCCTCGGTGCGGGGATTGTCGCTGGTGGCGATGACGAAATCGCTCCCCTTCCCTGCCGCCAGGCCCATCTTCGGCCGCTTGGTGCGGTCTCGGTCTCCGCCGCAGCCAAAAAGAGTAAGAACGCGGCCGCCAGTTCGCGCCGTCATCTGACGGGCCAGCGCCGTCAAATTGAGCAGCGCGTCGTCGGTGTGGGCATAGTCCACGATCACCGTAAAGGGCTGGCCGGCATCGACGGATTGAAAGCGGCCGGGGACGGGCTGGAGACGGGGAGCGAATTCGACCAGATCGGCAAACGGCACTCCGCGCGCATGAGCCGCGGTAAACGCAGCCAGCAGGTTCAGAATGTTCACCTCGCCGGCCAGACGCGAAACGACTTTGGCCTCGCCGGCCGGGGTTTCGAGTTCGAGCACTGCGCCGGAGGGCGTGAGCGTATAGGCAGCGGCGCGCCAGTCTCCCTGGTTGATTCCGTACGTCCGGACCTCGGCGCCGGCTTTCGCGGCTGCGGCAGCCAGTTCGTGAGCGCGCGGGTCATGCGCGTTGATTACGGCGACGCGCGGAGCCGGATAGACTGTGCCGTCGAAGAGCAGCCGCTTGGCGGCAAAATACTTCTCCATCGTCTCGTGGTAGTCGAGGTGGTCGCGGGTAAGGTTGGTAAAGACAGCCACATCAAAATTCAACCCAGTCGCCCGGCCCTGGTCGAGGCCATGGCTGGAAACCTCGGTGACCAGCTCGGTGGCGCCACGGGTAACCCCCTCGGCCATCAATTCAAAAAGATCGCGCGACTCTGGAGTTGTGTGCACAGACGGGCGCACTTCGCCAGCCACGTGGTACTCAATGGTGCCGATGAGTACTGTCTTGCGTGCAGCGGCATTCAGCAGCGCCTCGATCAAAAACGCCGTGGTCGTCTTGCCATTCGTGCCTGTAATGCCCGTGGCCGCAAGCCGCCGCTCCGGATGGCCGAAGAAGGCCGCCGAAGCCTGGGCCAACGCGCAGCGTCCATGCTCGACTTCCAAAACGGGCAGCCCGGGCGCAAAGACCAGCAGATGATCGAACGTGGGCGCAGAGTCAGTGATAATCCCCAGCGCTCCAGCCGCACGAGCCTTCTCGACGTAGCGGTTGCCGTCGGTCGAGCCGCCCTTCATGGCCACAAAGACCGCGCCGGGACGCACCTTGCGCGAGTCGTACTCCACACCCGTCACCTGCTGGCTGGAGTCTCCGCCCGCGCCAACCGCCATCACTTCTGCAATCAAATCTTTCCAGTTCATCACGGGTTCCATTGTAGATTGTGGCGCTTCAATCTACTGGTCTAGGCTATAAGATGCATTCATGGATTTCGCACTATTCCAGAATTTAATACAATTGGAGGCTGTAAACAATGGCTGAATCTAGATTTGTTTATGTGACGTATATCCGCACGACGGCGGAGAAACTGTGGCGGGCGCTGATCGAACCTGAATTCACGCGCCAGTACTGGTTCGCCACAACGCAGGAATCCGAATGGAAACCAGGCGCATCGTGGCAGATTTCGTTTTCCGACGGACGAGTGGCCGATACGGGCGAAGTAATGGAAATCGCTCCGCACCGGAGGCTGGTCCTGAAGTGGCGCCACGAACTCGACAAAGAACTGCGCGATGAAGGATACTCCCGCCTGACCTACGAGCTTGCGCAGAATGGTGAGACTGTCAAGCTTACCGTCACGCATGAGATGGATAAGAGCGGCTCGAAGTTTATCAAAGCAATTTCAACTGGCTGGCCGCCGATTCTTTCCAGCCTGAAAAGTCTTCTGGAGACGGGCCAATCGCTGGAAGCTACCCGCTGCTCACCGGAAGGTCTCTAGGCCGCCTGTCTCCTGGAAAATTACCGTCCACAGCGCACGACAATCTTTGTTCCCGGCGCGACCATGGCGCCTGCTGCAGGGGCCTGTTCGCGCACATTGCCGTTGCCAGTGATTTGCACTTCCAGTCCTGCGGCTGCGGCCTGTTCGATGACTTTGCGTATTGGCAGGCCGATGAGCGAGGGAACGCGCAGACTTTTTTCGCCTGCGACGATGACGGTCGATGTAGCAGGCTGGGGTGGAATCACCTTGCCTGGCGTTGCGTTTGTTGCAGAGTTCGGAGGTTTAGCGCTGGTTTGCGATTGGCCCGCGGCGGCTGGCAGAGCGGAGGTCGTCGGCTGGCTGGGAAATGCGTGCAAGGCTTCTGGGCTGCCCCCCCGCAGGGGGTCGTCACTGGGCAGGTCGTTGGCCGCGGCATAGAGTGCGTTGATATTGCTGTTCTGAGCATGAGCGTCATCTTCCCGCACCTGCAAATCGGCCTTGGTTAAAGCACGATGCCGGCGCAGATCGATGTCGTGAGGCACGGAGAGATATTCAAGAACCTGCTGCGCCACCTCGGCAAAGACCGGCGCGGAGACGGCGGCGCCGTAATAACTGCCCTTGGGTGAATCAAGAACCACGGCCACTGCGATCACCGGATTGTTGACCGGGGCAATGCCGACAAAGGAAGCGATGTGCATGGTCTTCGAGTAAAGGCCGGTGGCCGGATCGATCTTTTGCGCCGTTCCGGTTTTGCCGCCGGAAGAATAGCCGTTGAGCTGCGCCTGCTTGCCGGTGCCGTAGAGCACCACACCTTCCATCATCTTGCGCATCTGGGCGGCCGTCATGGTCGAGAGGACGCGGTGCGCACCGGGAGGCAGCGGATCAGGCAGCTCGCCGCCCGGTTTGAAGGGCATCGGCATCACCTGCGGTGAGGCCAACGCTTTTCCATTAGCCGTTGCGTCCACCTGCCCCGGCATCAGCACGTGCGGCGGCAGATAAACGCCGCCATTGGCGATGGTTGAAACCATGGAGACAAGCTGAATCGGCGTAACGCCGATCTCCTGGCCGATAGCGATTGAGCCGATGGACGAGGGGCCCCATTTGTTCACTGGCTGGAGCAGGCCGCGTGTTTCTCCGGGCATCTCGGCGCCGGTCCTGGTTCCAAAGCCGAAGTCGCGCACGTACTGGGAGAAACGGTTCTGGCCAACTTTCAGGGCGAGCTTGACGGCGGCCACGTCGCTGGACTCCTCCAGCGCCTTGTGGACTGGAATCACCCCAAAATGTTCGCCCTGGTTGTCGTGAATCACTCGACCGGCCAGCGTGATCTTGCCGCCTTGGCAATCGATTGGATCGTCGGGCTCGGCCACGTGCTGATCCAGCGCCGCTGAATAAGTAACCAGCTTGAAGACCGAGCCGGGCTCGTAGACGTCGCTTACGGCGTGGTTGCGCAACAGCTCCGGCGTGGCGCGCCGGAAGAGGTTTGGATTGAAGGTTGGGCGGATGGCCAGCGCAAGAATCTGGCCGGTATGCACGTCCTGAACGACCACGGTTCCGCTGGCCGCCTGGGTGAGCTGCATCGCGTGGTCCAGCGACCGCTCGGCCGTAAATTGAATATTCTCGTCGATGGTCAGCACCAGGTTGCGGCCCGCCTGGGGTTCGCGCTCGCTGGAACCGAGCACGTGGCGGCGCGCATCCAGCGCTGTGTACATGCGGCCGGGAACGCCATGCAACTGTGGCTCAAACTTCTGTTCCAGGCCTCCCAGGCCTTTGTCGTCCATGCCCACATAGCCCAGAACCTGCGCGGCAATCTCATTGTCCGGATAGAAGCGCTGAAACTCCTTCTGGAAGTAGATGCCCTTGAGGTTCTGCGCCTTGATAAGGTCTTTGACGCGCGCCGAAGTCTCCGTTGTGATGCGGCGTGCGACCCATGCAAAGCTGTGTCCCGCCTTTAGACGGGCGGCAATCTGCTCCTCTGCGGTCTGCGCATCGTCAGGGTCTGCGTGCACGATTGCGGCCAGGGCATGGGCGGCCGCCAGCTTATCCGCGATCTCGGAGGGCACGGCAAAGATGGAGTCTACCTGCACCGTCATGGCCAGCTCACGCAGGTTGCGGTCATAGAGCACGCCGCGCCGCGGAGCAACGTCAAAGGTGCGCTGCTGCTGCTGCTTGGCGCGCTCCAGGAATTCGCCGTGATGCACTACCTGAAGCCAGAAGAGACGAGCCGCAATCAAAATAGCCCAGGAAAGAAAGAACAAGCAAATAAGCGAGAAACGCACCCGCTTGAGAGACATTGCGCGCGGCGCGGGATTGTGATTCCAGCTGGGTCGACCGGCGGACGGCATGGACAATCGCTCCGTATTTAGCTTTTAGCTACTGAAGCCAAAAGCTGTAAGTGCGTCTATTGCGCCTGCGAAACAGGAGCAACGGCCTGCGCAAGTGCTGGAGCGGAAGTGTCAAGAGCCACGGCGGGATGAATCACCTGGCCCGGCTGCGGCTCGGCAAGACCCAGTTCACGGGCCATTTTGTCGATGCGGCCCGGCTGAGTGAGCTGTGCCTCCATCAGGCGCAGTTCGCGATTCTCCTCGCGCAACTGTTCTCTCTGCAGCTTCTCCGACTCGATCTGATAGCCGCTCATTCTGGCGCTATAGTGTTGCAACCCATAAAGCATGGTCAGCGAGAAAAGTATGGTAATAGTCGCTAAAAACAGGCGAATCTGACGAGGCCGCGCCGGGTCGGGCGTCTTAATCAGGCGGCTGTTGTCAAAGCTCTTGGGAAAGGGGAACTCCGGTGTGCGCATGCACCGCCTCCGCTCAGCTTGCAGGGCCAGCAGCTCGGCGTTGCGCTCCATGTTCCGCGCGCTCCTGCATTTGCCCGCTTCAAAAAATGTTATTGTGCATGCCGCCATGGTTGCCTCCCGAGCATCTATCTGCTCGCTGTCCTCTCCGCCGCCCGTAGCTTTGCGCTTCGCGAGCGCGGATTACGCTCCAACTCTTCTACGCCGGCCGTGACCGGCTTCCTGGTGAGAATCTCCCAAATTCCGTTCCGCGCTCCATCGCGCAGGCTATCTTTGGCAATACGATCCTCCAAAGAATGAAAAGAAATAACAACCAGCCTTGCGGAGGGCTTAAGCAACTTAGGAGCGGCCTCCATTAAAGCTTGAATCTCATCTAACTCGCGATTAACATAAATACGAAGAGCCTGAAAGGTTCTTGTTGCCGGATGAATGTGCGCCTGTTTAATCGCCGGGGCGGCTGATGTTATGATTCTTGCTAACATCCCTGTTGTTGTTACTGGCCGCCCACGAACGATTGCTCTGGCGAATCTCCGCGACCTCCTTTCTTCTCCATATTCGTAAATGAGGTCCGCTAACTCACGTTCATCGGCCTCATTTACCACCTGTGCGGCAGTTAGTCCGGAGCGCGTATTCATGCGCATATCCAACGGCCCATCCGCCTGAAATGAAAATCCTCTTGCCGCTTCGTCCAGATGCGTGCTGTTTACTCCAAAGTCGGCAATCAAACCATCCACCGAAGCTGGCTGTAAATGTTTTGCAATCGAGCTGAAAGCTTCGCCGATCAAAGTAACTCGCGGCGCTTGACTGCCTAACTCACGGCTAACTTCCTCTAACTTGTCTTTGGCTAGCGCGAGCGCATTTGTGTCCCACTCAAAGCCAATCAAATGCCCTTCCGCTCCCAGCAGTCTTGCAATTCCAGAAGCGTGCCCGCCCAGACCCAGCGTGCAATCCACCACCGTGGATCCCGGACGCACCCGGAGAAAATCAATTGCTTCTTCAAAGAGCACTGGCGCATGTCTTGGGTTCGTAATTGTCATGCGCTCCCCCTGAGGGGTCTTCGCGAATACGAGTTACACATCGTATTCATTCATCACTGCCGCATCCTGCTCGGTATACTGATTGGTCTTGACGCTCTGCCTCAATGAAGCAAGGCTCTTCACACGGAGCCGGGTCTTATCGCCCGACACCTTGACGTCCAGATTCACGAAGCCTTCTTTGCGTAGTTCCTCGGGAAAAAGCAGACGGCCCTGAGGGTCCATCTCCGCGCGGCCTCCGTATAGCGAGTAGCTTTCCAACAGCTTGGCGCGCACCGGATGGTTTGCAGGCATCCTGAAGACCTTGGCCATTTGCTGCGTCCACTCCGGCATGGGAAAAATCTCCGCGTCCTTGCCCTCCCGGCTGACGATGTAAAATGCATTGAAGTCCTTGCCGTACTTTTTCTCGATGAATGCCTTGAACTCAGCAGGCATTTTCAAACGTCCGCGCTCATCCAGCTTTGTTGTCGGATTGCCACAGAAACCGATCTGCAGATCGTCCCAGGCGCCGAGAGCGCTGCTGGAAGCCTCAATTGAGGTTTCAGGTTCGCCGGGATGGGAGGTTTCTGGGTTATCCGTCATTTGTTGCTCGCATCCGGGCCGTAAAGCATGAAATCGACCCGAGATTAAAACAAATTGGCCTAGATGGTCCCTGCTTGGCCCATTCAGACCCAATTCATCATTGCACAGAAACTCCTGTGCGAAACGGGTTATTTGCTGATTCTTGTCAAGTTTTTTTTAGAGGGTATTGGTACAGGAAGAGACCGCCATGGAGCGGAAACACTACTAATTGATGAAGTTTAGAGCAAAAACCACAACTAATAGTGCTTTTTACTCACTTGATACCTCAAACAACCAGTGCCCTTGCAGAATTCTCTCCTATAGAGTAGCGAATATATGGCGAAGACATCTCTCTTTCATCGCTTGCGGTTTCCTTTTACTCTGTTTTGGCCGACCACCAGCCTCAATAAATAGCAGAAAACCAGGGCGTTGACCGTCAGCAGGCTGACGCGTATCAGTGTGAGCCGGCGGAAGATCTCAAAGGCCTCCCAAGGCAAAAAGGACGCGGTAATGGCCAGGGTGAGGTACTCAGCCCAGGTCTTTTCAAGATACAGGCCGATTCCCTCTACCAGGTCCAGGCTGGCGTAAATGAAGAAGACCTCAACGAGCCGTTTCAGGATCCGGTCGTCGAGGATAGAAGACTTGAGCAGGAGGAAGTTGATGAACTTCGACTCCGGGTTGAAGCGCAGGTGGTTGACCAGCCAGGTGAGTTCATCGCCGATGTCCTTGTGCAACAGGCGAAAGACGCCGACGCCCATGGCAAAAAACAGCAGCGCCTGACACAGCTTGAAGGCGGCGATGAGGATAAGTCCCGTATTGTGCCGCCGATGCGGCGGAAAGAGTCGGGATGGGGAGTCGGTCATGGTCGTGTGGGAAGCTGCGCTACGCTCCAGCCTGCCTCTACGTTAATTGATACACGGCGGTTTTGCTCGCTCCCCGGCCGGAAGCTGTGAAATTGGCAAGCACATCAGCGCTTCAAGTTGAGAAGATGTTTGCGGCTGATCACATTGCCGTCCATGATAATGCCGGAGATGCGGCGGGCGTTCCAGATGTTCTGAGTGGGGTCGCCGTCAACAACCAAAATATCTGCCCGGCGGCCAGGGGTAATCAAACCCAGTTCGTTCCAGCCGAATTGGAGGCTGTAGTTGTTGGTGGCGCTGGCCAGCGCCTCGCGCGGGCTAAGTCCCAAGCGGACCAGCAGCTCCAGCTCGGTGTGCATGGAGATGCCGGGCAAGGAACCCTGTACCGGCGCGCCGGAGGCGGCCAGGTAGTGTGGATAAGCGGAGAACAGAGTCTCATTCATGCGCCACAGTCGCAGGACCGACTGGTCGGCCTTCTTGCGCTGGCTATCCTCCATGTAGCGCTGCACCACCGCTGGTAAATGCCGGGTCCATGGCGAGAGCGGGTAGTCCATCTCGCCTGTTTCGCGATTGGCGGGATCAAAGACGTGGGCCGGGTCGAGCAGGGCCGCAGCCGGCTCCTTCCACAAGTTGCGATGATCCGGCAATTGCGCATAATAGACGCTCAAGGTGGGCATGAGAGCGGCGTGATGAGTTGCCAGAAAGCGGGCGTAGTTGTGCAGGTGCGGGTCAGTGGGGGGCACGCGCTCGGTGTAGTCATAGGCCGTGGTTGCGGCTGGGCCCACGAAATCTTCCACCAGCGGCCGCTGCAGCTCGTCGGGGATCACGCCCAGTTCGTAGCGGCCCATATGGACAAGTACATCCACGCCGGCCTCTATGCCCACCTCGTAAGGGGTGGCAACGAACTCGCCATAGGTGGCTAGCCCCATCTGTCGGGCGCGAGCCATGATCCACTGGGCGTTGGCTGCGGTGAGGCTGTGCCCCAGCCAAACGGCGCGCGTCCCCAGCCGGGCAGTGTCGGTGAGTTGGCGGAGGGTGTCTTCAGGGCTCAGTTCGACCGGATGGCCGATCTCGCGGAGCTTGAGAGCCCACTCCGGACGCTTGGCCAACAGGCTCCAGTTATCGGTTGAGCCGATCGAGTCCAGCAGGTAGAGGTGGGGGTTGGGCGAGGCGGAAAAATCGATGACGCCGCGGCGGACATCGCTGACGGCAACCACGGTGGTGACGCCCATATAGAGGTAGGCGTTGGCCTGGCCCTGCGAATTCATGCCGGCAAAGCCGTCGATGAGTCCGGGAATAAGAAACTTGCCGGTGCAGTCGATGACCTGTGCTCCCTTGGGGATGGAGACGGCCATGCGCGAGCCGACATCCGTGATGCGGCCGTCGCGGACGATGACAATGGCATCCGGCAGGTCTTTCGCCGAGCGGCCCCAGTCGGTCACATCCACCACCGTGCCGCCAACCAGCACCAGCGGAACAGAGGACGGATTCCTGGGCGTAAATGGAGCTTGCGGCCAGGCGAGTTGTGCGGCCAGCACCAATCCAACGGCGATCAGCAATAGGTGACCAAAAGCTCTCATAAGAAAAATGGTCTTTTGAGAATTGTCGCACAACGGCGAGGGGGCACGAAGCCAACACAGGACTTCGCCCACAACAGAAGCTTCTGCATTGCAGCGGTGAGAAAGCGCTACGGAATTTTCAGGCTGCGATATAACTCCTTCGAGGCAGTCATTCACTTGCTTTGAAAGGGCGCGGCTTGAGCCTGGGCCGGTTACGGTGTGCTTACTTTCTTGCGCCGGGTGAGTATGGAGGACTTGCGGCGGTCATTGCTGGCGTGGTCGATCTGCTTCCAGAAACCCACAAAGTAGTCGATGGCGGAGATGGAGGAGACCAGCACCGTGAAATAGATGGCGGTGATGGCGATCAACTTGACCGGCACGATGAGAATGCCGAACTGCCATTGGTTCCATCCATGGGCCAGGATGGCGGAGACCACGCAGATGATCTGGATAACCGTCTTGAGCTTGCCCAGGTCGCTGGCCTGGATAGCGAGGCCCTCTGACGAAGCAATCGAGCGCAGGCCGCTGATGAGAAACTCGCGGCCGATGATGACCACCACGATCCAGACCTTGACCACCTCGGGGCTGTAAGCCACCAGGGCAATCAGGGCGCCGGCCACCATGATCTTGTCGGCGATGGGGTCCAGCAGCACGCCCATGGTGGTGACCTGCTCGCGCTTGCGGGCCAGGTAGCCGTCCAGGCCATCGGTGATGGAGGCCAGCACAAACAGAACCGAAGCTGTGATCTCCTG
>CABDYB010000216.1_pt1 | contig 19076 bp, 16 predicted proteins | sample 3131861 | NCBI WGS metagenome assembly CABDYB01 (sample SAMEA5534336, study PRJEB31848) | metagenome | biome: tundra; feature: field; material: soil | place: USA | collected 2013-05 | depth 0.15 m | reverse complement strand
CCAATGGCGAACACAGTAAAGGCCGTGATCCTCCGGGGCCGTAAGACCGTCGAGACGGTTGTCGAAGAAAGCCGCAAGAGAGTCGAGAACGTCGTCGAGGGGGGCCTGAATACAGTCGAGACAGTCGTTGAGGCAGGCCTGAATACGGTCGAGACAGTGGTCGTCGAGGGCCGCAAGAAGGTCGAATCCGCCGTCCACCAAGGCCGCATGACCGTCGAGAATGTGCTTCTTCACCGCCGCACGACGATGAAGGCCGCGGTCCTCCACGGACGCGAGGATGTTCGCATTGAACATGTGCCGGTTCCTCATGCCGGGCCCGGTGAACTAATCGTCAGCGTGGGCGCGGCGCTCACCTGCGGCACCGACCTGAAGGTCTTTCGCCGGGGCTATCATGCCCGCATGATCGTGCCTCCGGCCCTCTTTGGCCACGAGCTGGCGGGAACCGTGGTCGAGGCAGGCGAGGGAGTCACGGGCTTTGCAGCCGGCGACCGCGTAGTCGCGCTCAACTCCGCCCCCTGCGGCCAGTGCTATTTTTGCGCGCGCGGCCAGGAGAACCTCTGCGACGATCTTCTGTTCAACAACGGCGCTTATGCCGAGTTCATTCGCATTCCGGCCCGCATCGTAGCCAAGAATACCCTCCACATTCCCGACCATGTTGCGCTGGAGCACGCGGCGCTGACCGAGCCTCTGGCCTGTGCGGTGCATGGGTTTGAGGACTCGCATCCGTACCCCGGCGACACGGTGGCCGTCATCGGCGGCGGCCCGCTGGGATTGATGATTCTTCACGTTGCCGCCCTGGCCGGCTACAAGGTCATCGCCATCGTCAAGCACGACGGCCAAGTGCAGGCGGCGCGCCAGTTGGGCGCGGCCCACGTGGTGCAGACCACCAACATTCGCAATGCCATCAGCGAAACCCGAGCGCTCACCGAGAAGAATCGGGGCGTGGACATCGCCATCGAGGCCGTCGGCGTGCCCGAGTCGTGGGAAGAAGCGGTCGAAATGGTGCGCAAGGGTGGGACGGTCAACTTCTTCGGCGGATGCGCCCTCGGAACGCACGTCTCTCTCGACACCAATCGCATTCACTACTCCGACATCACCCTGCGCGCCACCTTCCACCACACCCCGGCCATCTGCCGCAAGGCGCTTGATCTGATCTCCAGCGGCCGATTTCAGGCAGGAGCTTTCATCACCGGTCACGCTCACCTCTACGAGCTCAACCGCGTCTTTGAGAAGCTGATGAATCGCGGCAGCGAGATCAAGACCGCCATTGTGCCCTGAGGCCAAGCCATGACGACGGAAGCTGTGGGATTACAGAACGAGATGCCGGACAGGGAAGCGCTGCTTCAGGAGGAGTTGCTGGCTCGAGGCTGGGCTGCGCTACCCGCCTCCTATCGCATTCCCGCGGTTGCGCCCACGCTCGACGAAGCGCGCGACTGGTGCAGGCGGCTGGCCGAGTCGCACTACGAAAACTTCCACGTTGCCTCGTGGTTTCTGCCCAAAGATCTGCGCCCCCATTTTTACTCCGTCTACGCTTACTGCCGCGTCTCCGACGATCTGGGCGACGAAGTGGGCGATCCCGCGCAGGCTCTGGCCCTGCTTGATCTGTGGGGTCGCGAACTGGATGCCTGCTACGAAGGCCGCGTGCGCCATCCGGTATTTGTTGCGCTGGCCGAAACCATTCGCGAATGTTTTATTCCCAAGGAACCGTTTGCCGATCTGCTGGTCGCCTTTCGCCAGGACCAGGTTGTTACTCGCTACGAGACCATCGAAGACGTGCTGGCTTACTGCCGCTACTCGGCCAATCCTGTCGGCCGCCTGGTACTCTACGCTTGCGGCGAGGCGATTGAAGAGAATCTCCGCCTCTCCGATTTCACCTGTACCGCGCTGCAACTGGCCAACTTCTGGCAGGATGTGCGCGAGGACTACCTCAGGGGCCGCATTTACATTCCGAAAAATGATATGGAAGTCTTTCGCGTCAGCGAGGAGCAGATTGCCGAAAGCGTCACCACACCCGAGTTTCGCGGACTGATGCGCTGCGAGGTCGATCATGCGCGTTCGCTCTTCGAGCAGGGACTTCCACTGATCGGCAGGGTTCATCGCGAACTTGCGCTGGACCTGGACCTGTTCAGCCGCGGCGGACTGGAGATTCTGCGCGCCATCGAGCGGCAGGGCTATGATGTCCTCAGCTCCCGGCCCGCAATCTCGAAGCGCAGGAAACTGGCTCTGATGCTGCGCGCCGTCAGCGGCAAGCTGCTGCCCTTCATGCGCCTTGGTGGCCGGATTTGAGGTAAGGCATGACTCAGGCGAACCCATCGGACGGATTGACGCTGGACCGGGCATACGCGGCCTGCCGCGTCATCGCGCGGCGTGAGGCGAAGAACTTCTACTACGCCTTCATCGCGCTGCCCGCCCCGCGCCGTAATGCAATTTGTGCCATCTATGCCTTCATGCGCAGGGCCGACGACCTGGCTGACGATGAATCCCTCTCCCGTGAGCTGCGCCGCCGCTCTCTGGACACGTGGCTGGCAGAGTGGCGCACTGTCTGCCAGGGCAGCTCTACGGCCGATCCAGTCTTCCTAGCCGTGCGCGATTGCACCGCGCGCTTCCAGATTCCGCTGTCTTTGCTGGATGAGCTGGTCGCCGGCGTGACCATGGACCTTGACCGGGCCGCGACCGGCGCGCCAGACACCTACTCCACCTTTGCCGACCTCTATCGCTACTGTTATCTGGTGGCCTCGGTCGTGGGCCTGGTCTGCATTCGTATTTTTGGTTACTCCGATTCTCGCGCCGAAAAGCTGGCCGAGGAGACCGGCATCGCCTTCCAGCTCACCAACATTCTGCGCGACGTAGCCGAGGACGCGGAGCGCAATCGCGTTTATCTGCCGCTTGAAGATTTAGCGGCCCACAATGTTTCGCTGGACTCCCTGCTGCATCGCGCGCCCGGAGCGCCGCCAACAGACAGTGAACGCGCATTGCTCGCCGCCATCGCCCGTCGCGCGCGAGTCTTGTATTGGTCGGCCCAGGAGTTATTGCCTCTAATCGACATCGAGAGCCGTCCAGCCCTGTGGGTGCTGGTAGCCATCTATCACGGCCTTCTTAAGCGCATCGAACGCGCTGATTTCGATGTCTTTTCGCGCCGCGCGAGTGTGCCGTTGCCACAAAAGCTCGGTATTCTGGTTGTTGGCCTTGCGCGGATGGGATGGGCGCGGCTGTTTGCTTGATTCAAATGCGGGTCTGTTTTGAAAGGGCACGGCTTTACAGCTTGCGAAAAATCCATTCGAAGTTGCAAGAAGTGTCAGGGCACGACTTTAGTCGTGCCGCAAACGATTCACAATAAAGCTGGGCTTTAGCCCCTGAGGAATTTAGTTTGCAACATAGATCGCAAAAGTCTGTCACGATCATCGGCGGCGGCGTGGCCGGCATGAGCGCGGCCTGCGCGCTGGCCGAGGCTGGCTTTCGTGTGCAACTGGTTGAGCAGCGCGGCTATCTCGGTGGACGGGCCAGCTCCTATCTGCATCCGGGCGTCCATGAGGTCATCGACAACTGCCAGCACGTACTCTTCGGATGCTGTACTAATCTGCAGGGTTTCTATCGCCGCATCGGCGTCGCGGAACGCATTCACTGGACCAGTGAGATGACGATGATCGAGCCGGGAGGACGGCGCTCCGTGCTTGGACCTTTTCGTTTGGGTCCATTCACCCTGCCTGCGCCGTTGCACAGCGCGCCTAGTTTTCTGAACGCCAAGGCCTTCACGTTTGCCGACAAACTCGCGCTGGCCCGCACCATGCGGGCGATGATGGAGCCGCAGGCGCTTTCCTCTTCGCCGCAATCTTTGGGGGACTGGTTAAGGCGCCACAAGCAGACCGAGGGTGCGATCAATCGTTTTTGGCGGCTGGTGATTGCCAGCGCCTTGAATGCGGAGATTGATGCGATCTCCGTGCCCTACGCGGCTAAAGTGATTCGCGAGTTATTCCTGAACTCGGCTCAGGCAGGAAGCATGGGGATGAGCACGGTCCCACTGAGCGAACTCTACGCGGGCGTGCCGCAGTTTCTTGCCCGGAGTGGCGGCAGCGTGCATCTGAACACGCACGTCGAAGGCGCGGCCTGGAATGAAGATGCATCGCAGTGGCTGATTTGCACGCGCACCGGCGAGCTGGTTTCTGACTACGTGATTCTGGCTCTGCCCTTCGAGGCTACGCAGAAGTTATTGCCTCACATGCCCGCGGAGGAAGGCACGGAGAAGTTGGCCCGCCAGATTGAGCGGCACGAGCACTGGCCGATTTGCAGCGTACATCTGTGGTTCGACCGCGAAGTGACGGACCTTGAACACGCGGTGCTGCTGGACCGCGAGATTCATTGGATGTACAACCAGTCGAAGCTGCAAACCGGGCGCGGCGGACATTACATTGAACTCGTCGTCAGCGCCACGCGCTCCTTCGCGGCCTTGCCGCGCGATGCCGCTATTCAGCAGGCGCTCCGCGAGCTTGCGGAGTTTTTTCCGCGCGCGAGGGAAGCCAAGCTGGAAAAGGTTGCGTTGGTCAAGGAAATGCACGCCACCTTCGGCGTGCCTCCGGGGATTGATTCCGCGCGTCCCTCTGCCGCTTCGTTCTGGCCGAATTTGTTTTTGGCTGGCGACTGGACCGCAACCGGCTGGCCTTCGACAATGGAAAGCGCCGCGCGGTCAGGGCATTTGGCGGCGGAAGCGCTAGGCTTGAGCGCTGAGAATCCGCTGAGCTGCTTCGAGCCTGATTTACAACCGCAAGGAATCATGAGCTGGATAAGCGACTAGCTTCTAGCTCTTAGCTTTATGAACTCGGCTATTGATGCTGAATGGTAGATTGATCTAAGCTAACAGCAAACTGTTAAAAGCTAATAGCTAAAAGCTAAAAACTGTTTCTCAATGCGCCAGGAAATAGACGCCGATGCAGATCAGCACGGCCGAGGTCCAGCGGCGCCGGTCCACGTTTTCTCTCAGGAATAACTTGGCGGCGACGGCGTTGGTGAAGACCGTCAGGGAAGCGGTGGCAGGGCCAGCCAGACCAAGGTTCAGATGATTCAGCGTGAAGAGCAGCGCAAAGAAGGCCACTGCCATGAAAAAAACTCCGGTAAAAAACAGGGGGCAGGTCAGCACAGCGACAATAGCGCCCTTCAACCCGGAGTGAGCGCGAATCTCGTCCAGATCGCCGATGGATTTCATGGCCGCGGCGGTGAGCACCTCTCCGGCGGTTGAGCTCAGCACAACGACGGCAATCATCGCCGCGGCGGCCCAGAAGCCGGCGGAAAGGACGGGAAGGGAAGCGAGATTCATTGCGATGCTCCCTTCTCGGCCAGCGTCTCAGCCCGCGCGGGATCATGAATGGCAGTCTGAATGGTGCGCGAAGGACCCGGCGCGACAAAGCCGACGCCAAGCGTAATCAGCACGACGCCCAGCCATCGCTGATACGAGACCTGCTCATGCAGGCAGAAGTGCGCCAGCAGCTCGACCACCATATTGCCCCATGCCGTAGCCAGCATGACATAGCTCAGGTCAGCCCATGAAAGCGCGGTCAGATAGCTGGCGAAAAAACCAATCAAGAGAGCAATTCCAAGCGCAACCCAGGGCGTAAAAACAGCAGCAAAGAGCGCGAGAGGATGCGCCAGAGTCAGTTCAGGAAAGCCGGTCATGCCCTTAGCCAGGCAGGTATTCCCCAGCGGCGCGCAGACCGCAACCAGAATCAAAATCATGGTTTGATAGAGCGATAATTTCTGATGAGCCATGCGCGGTCAGATCCTGACGCTGGGACGCGGTTTTTTTGCGGCATCCCACCCTTTCCGCGGAAAGAAGCGAAAAGGATGGGGTACGGAGCCTTTGTGGAACACTCTGCGGAACCTATGCCTTCGCTGCTGCCGCTGCCTGTTTACTGCGCGTTTCTTTCACCATCTTGTTGCGTTGCGAGCGCAGTTTCAGGAAGGACTTGGCCTCGACGTACAGCCGGGGCAGATCGCGATTCATAAACGCCTTCCAAACCACGCGGAAAGCGGCCTTCGGCCTGAAATAATACTCATCGTAAAAGCGATGCACCATCTCCAGCACGTAATCGATGGGCAGGCCGGGATACTCGATGTGCGCCATCTGGTGGCCGCCCTCATCGCTCATCTCGGCGGTATTCACGATGAAGCCGTTGGCCTTGGCGAAATCGTAAAACTCTGTTCCTGGAAAAGCGTGGGCGATGGAGACCTGGATGGTTTCGCAATCCAGCTTCTTGGCGAAGTTGATGGTGTTGCGGATCGACTCCTTGGTTTCGCCCGGCAGGCCGAGGATGAAGTCGGCGTGAATGCAGAGTCCTATGTCGTGGCAGTCCTTGGCGAAATCGCGCGCGCGCTCCACGGTTGCGCCCTTCTTGACATTCTTGAGGATCTGCGGGTCGCCGGACTCAAAGCCCACAATCAGCAGCCGGCAGCCGGCCTCTTTCATGGCTTGCAGGGTTTTGCGGTCGGTGGTGACGCGCGAGGTGCAACTCCATGTCAGGCCCAGCGGCTTCAGTTTTTCGCAAAGCTCAATCGTCCGGGGACCCTGAATGTTGAAGGTGTCGTCGTCGAAGAAGAACTCCTTAACGTCAGGAAAGTTCTCCTTGGCCCACTTTAGCTCGGCGGCCACATCGTCGGTGGAGCGCTTGCGCCAGGCGTGTCCGCTCAGCGTCTGCGGCCATAGGCAGAAGGTGCACTGCGCCGGGCAGCCGCGCGACGAATAGAGCGCAATGAAAGGATGAAGCAGGAAGGGGACGCTGTAGCGCGTCACGTCCAGATCGCGCTTGTAGATTTTGGTGGCCCAGGGCATCGCGTCCAGGTCTTCCACCTGCGGACGGTCGGGGTTGTGAACGATCTTGCCGTCCTTCTTGTAGCTGATGCCGAGAATCTCGTTGAGCGGTTTGCCCTGGGCAAATTCGACGACGGAAAAATCGAACTCCCTGCGGCAGATGAAATCCAGCGCCGAGCATTCGTTCAAGGCGCGGTCCGGGTCTGTGGTCACCGGCGGCCCGACAAAAGCGATGCGAATCGACGGATGGGCGGCCTTGATGGCCAGGGCAAGATGCTGGTCGCTCTTCCAGCCCATGGTGGAGGTAAACAGCACCAGAAACTCATAGTCCTTGCAGATCTTGATGGTTTCCTGCGCGGAGACGTGATGCGGGGAGGCATCCAGCACGCGCGAGCCTTCCAGCAATCCGGCCGGGTAGGTCAGCCAGACGGGGTACCAATAGGACTCAATCTCGCGCGTGGCCGGCCAGCGCGAACTCGCGCCACCGTCAAAATTCTCAAACGAAGGGGGATTCAGCAGGAGCGTCTTCAGGGGCATTGTCATCCCTTTCATTCTATCATTTTCGGCATTTTCTTCGGATTCCGGCAGGTGGCGCCAGACGTTCTGTCTGCCGGGCTTACTTTGCGTGTAGTTCCTTCAGCCAGTCTTCCATGTGTCCGAGGGCGCGCAACAGGCTCAGCCGCGCTTTGCTCAGGTCGAATCCAGCGTCCAGCGAGTCTTGAAATTTCTGGCGCTCGTCTATGCGGGCCAACTGCTCTGCTTTGGGTGTCATCTGCGGTTGTGCGCCGGGCTCAGCCCCGGCGCCATTGCCCAACTCCATTTGCGCCAGCACGGCCTGCAGCTGCGCACTGGCGATCTGCTGTTTCAGGCTGGCTATCTCCGCCAGCGTGTCCAACTCGCGCAGGCTGCCGGTCAATTCCGCGATCTGTACTTCATTTTGCCGCTGGGCCTGTTCGGCCTCCACGGTAGCCCGCAGCGCGTCAGCAGCCGACTCCCTGCTCTTGGCGCGATGGCCCCAATCAAACAACGGTACCTGAATTGAGAATCCGGAGCTAAAATTGTTAATCGGTAAGTAACCATACCTGTAGTAGCCGGCGGCATCGTTGAGTAATGCGGTGCTGCGAAGGTACTCCGCGGCAAAGCTCATCTGCGGGATTAACGTATATTTGCTGTCTCCCCTCGCCGTCTGTTGTTTTGAAAGCGCATTCATCTGTGCAGCTTCAACAGCAGTGGTAGAGCTTCTTCCCTCGTTCGCCTTCACCTGAGGAATCTCGGGAATGCTGGCGTGATCCGGCAAAATAGAGCCGATAGGCAGGCCGGTAAGATCTGCCAGTTGCTTTAAAAGTGTTGCGGCGCGCGTCTCCAGGTGCAGACGCCGGAGCTTCAACTGTGCCGCCGTCAACTGCGTCTGCAATAAATCGCTCAGCGGATCTACGCCCGCCTCGGCACGCTGCTGCTCGATGGTTACCAGTCTCTCTGCGAATGTCTCTTGCTGGTGAGCGGCGTCCAGCTCGTGCTCCACTGTATCCAATTCAATGTAAGCAGTCGATGCATCCAGCGCCACCTGCTCGCGGGTGTCCTTCAGGCGAAAAGAAGCGGACTGGAGTCCGGCGCGCGCTGCTTTGATGTAGTCGAATTGAGGAAGGCTGAAGACCATCGACTGCACAGTGCCATTCAAAATCGATGGCACGCCTCCGGTAAAGCCGACAGTGGGCACTGCCGGAAGTCCCGAACCAAGCATTAGACTCGGTATAAAAACATCCTTGGTCTCGGAGTGCGCCGCCCGCGCCTTGTCCACATCGGCCTGCGCCAGCCTCACCGCAGTTGAATTGCGCTGTGCCAGGTCCACCACCGTTGCCAGCGAGACCTGCGCGGAAACCAGCGCGGGCGCAGTCGTCATCGTCATGCCGATGAGCATCCATGTCCAGCGCTTCAGCGGATTGTCTCCGTTTTTCACCTGCACACGCAACCCCTCAATGCTTCAAACCCTGTTTCATTTCCAACGCCGGCTTGTACTTATGCGCCAAGGCCAGCGCCGCTGCCTGTTCCCGGCTGGCCGCCGCCGTGTCGCCCAGCTGCTGCTTCAACCGGGCCAGCCAGGTGTGCGCTACAAACGCTGGCCCTTCCTCGGTCTTTGCGCTGCCTCCAAGATAGTCCTCGAGCATTTTAACGGCTCGCGCCGGATCGCGGTTGGTAGCATGCAACAGGGAAGCCCCGTTGTAGAGCGCCACGCCCGCGTGCTTATCTCGCTTAGCGGCGTTTTCTCCGCTGCGTATCGCAGACTCCATCTCTGCAAAGCGCTCCCGCCGGCGATAGAAGTCGGCCAGCGTCATCCACTGCAAAGCCGGATGCTTTGACCCCGCAATCGCCTGCTTCAGTTCTCGCTCGGCCGTGCCGTAGTCGTTGCGATGTTCGGCGATTTTGCTCCTCAGTACATGGGCGCGCACCGGGTCAATTTTGTCCAGTTGCGCGGCCACGGTTTCAGACTTATCGATGCCGCCGCCCACCACTCCAGGAGCTTGCTCGTAAAACTCGCCCAGTGCGGCCAGGGCCTCCACATTGCGAGGATTCAACCGAGCGGCCTCTTCAAACTCCGCCCGCACCCGCTTGGCCAGCGAATACGCACTCATAAACGATGCCCGGCTGGCCTTCTCGCCCAGCGCGCGCCCCAGCCACAGATGATCGTCCGAGTTCCGCCCGTCCAGCTTTACAGCCTGCTCGCAATCGTTCGCGGCCCGATCCCATTGTGTCAACGCGTATTCTACGCGGCATCTGAGGTTATACGCTTCGGCCCTGTTGCCCGGCTTGTCGAGCAATGCCAGCGCCTTATCCGCCTCGCCGGCCTGCAAGGCCGCATTGGCTTCGGCAAGCGGCTCTTTCTGTCCCGGCACAGGCGCCGCAAGCGCCGCGGCTGCCGTCAGGATAAGCCCCGCCAGTATGTGCCCCGCTAACACCCTCACCGCACAACCTTGACCGGAATACCCTCCTGCAGGGGCTGTCCGTTTTCTGACCCGGTTGCCACCAGATCTCCTTCTTCAAGTCCGGAGAGAATGGCCACCTGGGTCAGATTGATAGTCCCGATGGTCACATAGGTTCTCTGCAACGCGTTCTTCACCACCCTGTAGACGTAGGTCTTGCCGTTCTCCGAGTGCAGCGCCTCGCGCGGAATACTCAATGTATTGGGCTCGCTGGAGATGGTCGCCGTTACGGTCACGTTGGTGTCCGGCAGCAGTCCGTTGTCCGGATCGTCGATCTGTACTAGCACTTCGCCCACGCTGCGTGTGCCCAGGTTCATCACCGTGATCGGCGTCCGCTCAATGTGTCCGTTCCAGATATGGCCTTGCTTGGCGTCCCACTTGATCTGAATCTTCTGGCCAACCGCAAGGCGCCCGATCTCCGGCTCGTCGAAATAGGCCCTCACCCGCTCGTGGTGGAGGTCGGCTAACTGAAGCAGCAGCTTGCCATCTTCGACGAACTCTGTGCGCCCTGCTTCAACTTGATAGACCGTTCCCGCCGCGGGTGCGCGCACCATGGAATGCGTCACCACTTCCCGCGCTTCCGCCATGCCGGCTTGCGCATCGGCCAGCGCCGCCCGCGCCCGCTCCACCTCTGCCGGAGAATAGCGGTTGATGGCGCCCTGCTCCACGGCATGCAGATTGGCTTCTGCGGTCTCCAGCCGCTGCCGCGCCGCGGCCACCTCGCTGGACGATGCTGCCCCGGTCTGGTTGAGTTTGGTCAGCGTTTCCAAGCTCCGGCGCGCCCCGTCGCGTTCCAGCCGCGCGCGCGTCCCGTCGGCAGTCGCCATTTGGCGCTCCTGCTGGGTCCCGTTGTGGATCGCTGCCTCCAGCCCTGCCTGTGCGGCTTTTACGCCGCTCGTGGCCGAGGCCTCGTGGGCGCGCGCCTGCAAGTCGTCCAGAACCATCAGCAACTTGCCCGCCGCCACCTGGTCGCCCGGCTGCACATACACTTCCTTGACTATGGTCGCAATCGGGCTGTGAAGCTCGTAGTTCACCTCCGGCTCAACACGGCCATTGGTGCTGACGGTACTCACCAGCTGCATATGCGTCGCCTGGGCCACGCGCACCTGCAGCCGCTCCCGGGTCATGGCCCGCACCGCGAAGAAGATGACGATCAGGAGGACTGCCGATCCCAGCCAGAACCAGAGACGTGCTGTTTGCTTTCTTTCTTGTGTCATTCAGTCAACCAGAGATAGTATATAGGACTCAGAAACCGGCCCAACCGCGCAAAGTGATTGAATTACTAGCCAGCCATTCCTCGGCCTCGTAGAATCGAAGCATGGCTCCAGAACCCCGTTACACCGACGATCACGCTAAAGCCGGCCTGGATTTCTCCTTTCCGGCCATCGAAACCTGGCAAAACCAGTTTCCCGGCTACGAAATCCTGATTGATGACCCGGAACTGACCTCCGTCTGCCCCAAAACGGGCTTGCCCGACTTCGGCCTCCTGACCATCCGCTACATGCCCCGCCAGCGCTGCCTGGAGCTGAAATCGCTCAAGGAATACCTTTTTTCCTATCGCAACCTGGGCATCTTTCAGGAAAACATCGCCAACCAGGTGCTGGAGGATGTGGTCAAGGCCTGCGACCCGGTCTGGGCCGTGGTGCGCGGCGAATTTCGCCCCCGCGGCGGCATCGGCACCACCGTCGAGGCCCGCTGGCCCCGGCCAGCCAAGTAAGCGTCCGTGCAATCAGGGCAATCGCAGGAAACGGAATTTGCAGATTATTTCCCCACTTCATCGCACAATGATCCTCAGAAGTCTTCCTTCAAACATCGTCCCGGTACGTCCTCCTCGCGCCGCCTTTCAGCGGGTGCCCCTGGTCCCTCGCATTTGGGGACCAGGGAGACCATGCAGAAGCTGCCTGTAGAGGCCGAAACGTCACGTAACTCTTTATCCTGGACGATTTTGCAGGCAACTCCTTTGTTTTGACGATTTTACAGCGCGACCCTGTCTGTAAGCTCAAGAAAACAAGGATTTTGCGCCCAAAGTATGGGTGGGGGTATCCGATGTACCAGCTTTGCCGTCACATCAAGACCAACGGACTGCGATGCCAATCTCCGGCCTGACCCCCAACCCCCTCTTACTGTGTAACTGTGAAACTGTGAAGGAATTGTCTTTCCTTCGTGTGATTACCCTGTTCGTGCAATGGGCATCCTCCCGTCCAGTGTGATATTCGTGTTAAGTCTCGCCGAAGAGGCGAGATGGACCCTATCTTGGCCTCTTCTATCCAGCCCGCTCGCCCTCGCATCAGCCCCGCCGTGGCGACGCTGACGCTGCTCATTGCCCTCAACCTGCTCAACTACATTGACCGCTACATCCTGCCCGGAGAAGTCTCGCTGATCAAAAGCGAGTTTCACTCCACCGACCAGCAGATGGGCGCGTTAACGACTGCGCTTTTCATCTTTTACATGATCGCCGCACCCTTGTCCGGCTGGCTGGGCGACCGGTTGAATAAGAAGCAACTTTTTGTCTGTGGAGCGCTTCTGAGTGTTTTGGCCATCCTGGCCCTTCACGGTTCCTGGATGCTGTTTTTCCTCTTTGGTGCGGTGGCCATCGTCCTGATAGTCGTGTATATCTGGCGCAAGCCTGCGGACGCGCGGATTCCTGAGCGCACCTCGCGCAAGGCGCTCATCATCTTTGGCGCGATTCTGTGGAGCCTGGCCACATTGGTCACCGTCTGGGTTCACGACTACTGGACCTTCTTCATCCGCCAGGCGCTGGTGGGCATCGGCGAGGCCACCTTCGGCATCTTTGCTCCCGCCATCCTGGCCGATTTCTACCCTGAGCGGGAGCGCAATCGCATCCTCTCCATCTTTTATGTAGCCATTCCCATCGGTGCGGCGCTGGGCTATCTGGCGGGAGGGCAGATCGGCTCCATCTGGGGCTGGCGCGCGCCCTTCTTCGTCTGCGCTATTCCCGGCCTGCTCATCGCAGTGTTGTATGGCTTCTGGGGCTACGAGCCTGAGCGCGGCGCCTGCGACAACATGAAGGAGACGGTCAACACCACCACATTTAAGGGGCTATTCCGCAACCCGGCCTTTCTAACCGCCACCTTCGGTCTGGCCACGCTCACTTTCGCCATGGGCGGCATCTCAGCCTGGGTGCCCACATTCCTCAGCCGGACCGCCGGATTCTCGGTTGCCCGCGCCAGCCTTGTTGTGGGCGCTGCAACAGTGATCGACGGCATCCTCGGAACCCTGGTCGGCGGATGGATTGCTCAGCGCTGGTTGCGTACCAACCACCGGGCGCTCTACCTGCTCTCCTTCTGGAGCGTCGCTCTGGCTCTGCCCTTTGGGATTCTGCTCTTCTTTGGCCCCTCTTCCTGGGCCATCCCGTCCTTGCTGGCCGCTGAGTTCTTCCTCTTTCTCAACACCGGCCCGCTCAACGCCGCTATCGTCAACTCGGTCTCCGCGCCCGTCCGCGCCACTGCTATGGGCGTCAACTTTTTCGTTATTCACTGCTTTGGAGATACCTTTTCCCCGCAGATCATCGGCGCCATCTCCGACCGCTCGAACCTGGGGATTGGCCTCGGATCGACCCTGATCCTTCTGGTCGTCTCCTGCGTGATTCTGTGGAAGGGCGCGCACCACGCCCCGCTCATGGAAGACGTGGAAATCTCTGTGCTGTAAGTGATTACAGAAGCGATCTTTCCGAATGCCTTACCTCTGCGGCAGCGCTTCTTTATCCCGCGTATTCATGAAGGCGCGGCGTCCACCCTGCGAGCGCAGGTTGGGGTCGTAGAGCGGAGGCCGGCCCTGCTCGGCGTTGAAGCCGCGCGCCAGTTTAGGGTTGGGCTTGAACTTGGGCGGCCCGCCGTAAAACTGCCGCGCATGGCTCAGCACCATCCCCGCTCGCCCATGCATGGGCCGCACAATTCCGCGAACCTGCACATTCATGTCGCGGTACTTGCGCAGCTCACCCACCTCTTCGCGATCCTCCCACCGGCTCACGATGGTAAACCGGCACTTCTCGTCCGGCGTCTCGGGTGTGCACACGTCCAGAAACCGCGTGCCATCCGGCAGCTCCACCACGTCGTAGATGTGCGCCGAGACGCACACGTCCTTGTTCACCAGCTTGGTGGCTTCATCGGCCGTCAAGCACGGCTTCTGCTGGCCGGCAAAGGCCAGCGCGGGCGAAAGCGCGGCCAAGAGAGCAAAGCAAGCGGCAATCTTCATGGCAAACGATTCTACGCCGTTCAGGTCCAGTGAGGAAAACTTACTCTACGCCCGCGGCCCATAGTGGCTCTCCACGTACTGATCGAGTATCTGCTTGAACTCGGCGACGATGGTGTCGCCGTGTAGGGTCTTCAGCAGCTTGCCGTCCACATAGACCGGAGCCTTGGGCTCCTCAAAGGTGCCGGGCAGGCTGATGCCCAGGTTGGCGTGCTTGGATTCTCCCGGACCGTTGACGACGCAGCCCATTACGGCCAGCTTCAACTCCTCGACTCCTGGATATTTTTTCCGCCACTCCGGCATCGAATTCCGCAGATGATCCTGAATCTGCTCGGCCAACTCTTGAAAATAAGTGCTCGTGGTGCGCCCGCAGCCTGGGCAACTGGTCACCTGCGGCATGAAGCTGCGAATTCCCAGCGACTGCAAAATCTGTTGCGCGGCCAGCACTTCTTCCGTCCGGTCGCCGCCAGGCTTGGGCGTCAGGCTCACGCGAATGGTGTCGCCGATGCCGGCCAGCAGCAGCGGCGCCAAGCCGGCCGTGGAGGCAATCAACCCTTTGGCTCCCATCCCCGCCTCGGTCAGCCCCAGGTGCAGCGGATATGCGCAGCGGGCGGCCAGGTTCGTATACACATCGATCAGGTCGCGCACCCCGCTCACCTTGGCGGAGAGGATGATCTGGTCCTTGCCCAGCCCATAGTGTTCGGCGGCGGCTGCGGATTCCAGCGCGCTCACCACCATCGCCTCCAGCATCACCTCGCGGGCCGGCTGCGGCTGCTGCAATTGGCTGTTCTTGTCCATCATGCGGGTCAGCAGCGCCTGATCCAGCGAGCCCCAGTTCACGCCAATGCGCACCGGCTTCTGGTTTTCCGCAGCGCACTCGACCATGACCTGAAAATTGTCGTTGTCCTTCTTGCCAATCGATGCGTTGCCGGGATTGATGCGGTACTTGGCCAGCGCGCGCGCCGTGGCAGGAAATTTTTTGAGCAGCAGGTGCCCGTTGTAGTGGAAGTCGCCGACAATCGGCACTTTCAGGCCGCGCTTGTCCAGGCCCTCCACAATCCGCGGAATGGCCGCGGCGGCCTCCTCGTTGTTCACCGTGACGCGCACGATCTCCGAGCCAGCCAACGCCAAAGCCGCTACCTGTTCGATGGTGCCCGCTACGTCCGCCGTGTCGGTGTTGGTCATCGATTGCACGACGACCGGAACCTCCCAGCCCACGCGAACCTGTCCAATCTTGACTGTGCCGGTTTTTCTGCGCTTTATCTCCGCCATGGTCGTATTGTCTCCGCTACTACTGTGCTGAAGAAACCTCAAGAAGCTACTAACTTTACAGGTCGAATTACTCCCCGTAAACCACCGAATCCTGAATGTGCCCCATCTTCTCCTGTTTGGTGCGTAGGTAGCCCGCGAAGCTCTCCTGCGGCTCGACCTCGGCGGAGATGCGTTCCGTAACCTGGATGCCGGCGGTCTCCAGCGCTGACACCTTCTCCGGGTTGTTGGTTATGAGCCGGACCGATGTCACTCCCAACAGCTTGAGCACCTCGGCGGGCAGCTCGTACTCGCGGCAGTCCGCGGCAAAACCCAATTCGACATTGGCCTCCACCGTGTCCATCCCCTGGTCCTGCAACTCGTAGGCCTTGAGTTTGGCCATCAAGCCGATGCCGCGGCCCTCCTGCTCCTCGTAGAGCAGTATTCCCGCGCCCTCCTGGGCAATGCGGCGCATGGCCAACTCCAGTTGCAGCCGGCAGTCGCAGCGCAGCGAGCCAAAAACATCCCCGGTAAGGCACTGCGAGTGGATACGGACAACCGGGGGCGCGGCGTGAATGTCGCCCATAACCAGGGCCACCAGGCCTTCTACCTCGCCTTTGCCCGCGCCGTTTGCCGGGCCGTTCTCGCCGGGGCGAACCGCCGTCATCACACCCTCGAAGCCCAGAATCCGGAAGGCTCCCCAGCGGGTGGGAAAATCTGCCTCGGCGATCTTCTTCACGCTTTCAAATCCCATAATCCCATTCTACTTTGCGGGAGAAGGGTGCAGATTCGTTCTTGCAGACATGGACCCAGGTTGGAGTCAGGGTTTATTCGCAAAGGTTGCGGCACTATCTGACTCCAGAAGTGGGGCGATGTCTTACCATGAACTTGCCGGAGCTTTCATGCGCGACCATCTGGCTACACTGCTTGACGACTTTCGCCGCTATGACCGCCAGATCGCGGTGGTACGCCATCAGGGCATCCGGCGGAGCACAACCAGTTACGGAGAGATAGCGCGGTTGGCGGGGCGCTTTGCCGCATTGCTGGTCCGGCGCGGCATTGTGCCCGGCGACCGGGTTCTTCTGTGGGGGGAAAACGGCGCGGAGTGGGTTGCGTCCCTCTATGGCTGCATACTGCGCGGAGTGCTGGCGGTGCCGCTGGACGCCTATGGGAGCGCGGAGTTTGCCGCGCGCGTGGCTGCCGATGTGCAACCCAAACTGGCGGTGGGCGATGCGCTGCTGCTGCATCAATTGCCCATAGATTATCCCCGATTCGCCTTTGAGGATTGGCTCGGCGAATTGCCTGCTGATGAGGCTGGGCCGGTCGAAGGGCTCTCTCGCGAGACTCCGCAGCAAATCTTGTTCACATCCGGCACCACCGGCGACCCCAAGGGCGTGGTGCTGACCCATGGCAATGTGCTGGCCAGCGTGGAGCCCATTGAGCAGGGAGCGCAGCCCTACATGCGCTACGAACGGCTGATTCATCCCCTGCGCATTCTGCACACGCTGCCCTTGAGCCACATCTTTGGGCAGACGATGGGACTGTGGGTTCCGCCCATCTTTGCCGCCGAGGTGCACTTCGAGAGCCGCTTGGTGGCCTCGCGGCTGATCGAGACTATCAAGCGCGAGCGCATCTCCGTGCTGGCCGCGGTGCCGCGCGTCATGGCGCTGCTCAAGACGCATCTGGAAACTACTCATCCCGGCCTTGACGAGCGGGTGGCTGCATCGCGGGGTATTCGGGCGTGGAAGCGCTGGTGGCGTTTCCGCGATGTTCACCGTGAGTTTGGCCTGAAGTTTTGGGCGCTGGTCTCCGGAGGCGGCGCTCTGCCGGGGCCGCTGGAGCAGTTCTGGAATGCGCTGGGGCTGGTTGTGATTCAAGGCTACGGAATGACGGAGACCTCGGCTCTGATCACGCTCAACCACCCCTTTCACGTGGCCAGCGGAACGATTGGCAAGCCGCTGCCGGGACGGGATGTAAAGCTGGGGCCCGACGGCGAGGTGCTGGTGCGGGGCGCGATGATCTCCGGCGGAAGCTGGTCAGGCGGGGCCTATGAGCCGCGCCGCGACGAGTGGCTGTCTACCGGCGACCTGGCCGAGAGCGTGGCCGGCGGCGAGTTGCGCTTCCTGGGGCGCAAGAGCGAGGTGATTGTGACCGCGGCGGGGGTGAATATTCACCCCGAGGACCTGGAGGCTGCCGTTGAGCAGCAGCCGGACGTGGCGGCTTGCGCGGTAGTGGCCATGGAAACGGCATCCGGCCCCGAGGCCTGCGCGGTGCTGGCCATGCACGGCAGCGGAGACAATGCGGCGGCGGCCATCGAGCGCGCCAACCGGAAGCTGGCGGAGTTTCAGCGCCTCCGGCACTGGGTGTTGTGGCCGGAGCCGGATCTGCCGCGTACCTCGACAGGCAAGGTGAGGCGCAAGGCGGTGTCGGCGTGGCTGGCGGAGATTCAGGCCGCGGCAACGGCGCCCAAGGCAGCCGGCGGAAAAGCCTTTGGGGCATCGACGGACTGGCTGCTGGCGTTGATCGCACAGATTACCGGCGAGGTGGCGTCAGGCGTCGGAGATGAATTGCGGCTGACCGAAGACCTGCAACTGGACAGCCTGGGCCGGGTGCAACTGGCGGCGGCTCTGGAAGAGCGGCTGGGAATCGCGCCCCAGGGAGGAGCGCTGGAACGGGCAGAAACGCTTGGGGAGTTACGCGCGCTGGTGACGGGCGAGGCCGAAGGGAGGCAAGCATCAGCGCGCCGGCCTCCTGAGCGAAGTCGAAGGGGACTTGCTTTTTCTGTTTCAGGCGAAAGTGCTCGAGACCACGAACACCAGCTATCATTCGGCTACCAACAACCAGACGCGGACGCCGCGCCGGCCAAATACATCTACCCTCGCTGGCCGTGGCTCCGGCCCTTCCAATGGCTTCGAGTGGCCTTTATTGAGGCGGTCGAGCGCCCGCTGGTATGGTTGCTGGCGCATCCTCGGGTGGTGGCGCCGGAGTTGCCTCCCACGGATCAGCCAATGCTCATCATCGCTAATCACGTCACGGCTTACGACGGTGCGCTGGTTCAGTACGCCCTGCCGGGACAGATGCGGCGGCGGCTTGCCGTGGCCATGGCCGGAGATATGCTGGAGGACTATCGGCACTTCCGCAATCCCGATCGCGCGCCGGGAAAGTGGGGTTTCTTTCCGATTGGCCCGCTGTTTTACATCTTGTTGACGGCTCTCTTCAACGTCTTCCCCTTGCCCGGCCGGCGGAACTTCCAACGGAGTTTCGCCCACGCCGGTGCGGCTATGGACCGCGGATTCAACGTGCTGGTCTTCCCCGAAGGCACGCGCTCGGCCGAGGGGACGCTGGCGCGCTTCCGTGGAGGGATTGGCTTGCTGGCCCGCCAATCGGGAGCCATGGTGCTGCCGGTGGCGATTCGCGGGCTGGGCGAGCTGAAGGCCGCGGGCCGAGGCTGGTTCCGCTCCGGCAAGATCGAAGTGCATGTCGGCCAGCCGCTGCGCTTTGCTCCGGAAGAGACGGAAACCGCGATCACCGCGCGGCTGCACGCCGAGGTGGAACGGCTGCTAAAGGGCTGACTGGGAACAGGGAACAGAGTCTGACTTGCTGGCTTACTTGCGCGCCAACGGAGGGTAATTATCTGCAAGACGTTTTCAACAGCTAAATCACAAATCTCACATCCTGATACGTGGAAAAGATGGAAGGTTCATTCTGGCTGCTAGTCGAAGTCTATGTATCTCATTGATAAAAATATGCTTATCCGCATAGTCTTTGCAAAGAGTGGAAGCGAAGAATCATGGATTGCTGAATTAATCTGCAAGGATTTGGGGGTCAAAAAAATATCGTAG
>CABDYB010000212.1_pt1 | contig 19138 bp, 12 predicted proteins | sample 3131861 | NCBI WGS metagenome assembly CABDYB01 (sample SAMEA5534336, study PRJEB31848) | metagenome | biome: tundra; feature: field; material: soil | place: USA | collected 2013-05 | depth 0.15 m | reverse complement strand
CCGCTGCCAAGCCCATCATCAGAAGCCCGGAGCGCATAATGTGCGAGCCTGTCCTGCTGCCCGAATCAGGCAGCAGGCCCTCGAACGGGAAAGGGTGCCTTTGCTTACTCATATTCTGTCCTTTTGATCTTGAATTTTGGCTTCTCTTCGGGTCTTCAGGCCGTACACGCCGTCTGGGTCGAGAGCGCGCTCCGGATAGCATTCCGGACGTTCCACCGGTAGGCGCAAACATTCGCCTCCGGCAATCTTGCTGCCGAGGCAGCAGTCGTGCGCGTGATCCTTGTCCCCAGCGCTCGGAGCGAACCTCATGATACAAGAAGCTCATTTTTTGAAACTGACTCTTTATACGCCCGGATGCAAACGGTTGTCGAGTGATGATGACCCGCTGCTGTCCGGTTTAATTTAGATTGTTGGCCGTCAAGCCCCTTTCCATGTGCAGTTTACAGCGATTTTATGGTGTCCTCGATTTGAATTACGTGTGGCTCGCTTGCGATACTTTCGGGATTCAACGACCGGGAGTGCCGCATCAACGCGGCAGACAAACGATTGATTGCAGAAACATTACATGATTCGATTTGTCAATGGTTCTTTGCAAATGATAGAATCCGCTCGTTATCATTTTAGAAATGGCGCCTACTTCCGCTGAAAGCGAACGCTTGCCGTGAGGCTGCACCGTCGTGCACTCCTGCAAGCATAGGGATCAGGTGAAGCAGCCTCCGAGTGCACCTGACGATCAGCTTGCACCGCAAGCAGTAATGAAGTTATCCGGCAGACAGCCCACAGGCACCACGATTCACCGGGAATCTGCCGCACTGACTGACGGATCATCCGGGCCGCTCTCAAGCCAGCCCAAGCTCTTTGAGGAATAGCTGGCGCCATATGGAGAGTCCAGGACGATGCGTAACGCTATACTTGCGAGTTTTCTGAGCTGTTTTCTTATCGTGGGCTGTGGCGGAGGTGGTAGCGCCACAACTCCGCCACAAAATCCGACAGCAACTGCGCCCACATTCAGTCCTGCTTCGGGTACATATACATCGGTGCAGGCTGTTGCTCTTTCCGACTCCACCACCGGCGCCTCGATCTATTACACGACCAACGGGACGATGCCGACCACCGCCTCGACTCTCTATTCCGCATCCGCGCCGATCGCCGTTTCATCCACCACGACCATCGAAGCGATTGCGGTTGCCTCAGGCTATACGAATAGCGCCATCGCCACGGCCACGTATACCATCAACCTGCCTGCCGCCGCTACGCCAACATTCTCGCCTGTACCCGGCACGTTCACGTCAGCGCAGACCGTGACCTTGTCCGACACAACCACCGGCGCCTCGATCTATTACACGACCAACGGAACGACGCCGACCACCGCCTCGAGTCTCTATTCCGCATCCGCGCAGATCGCCGTTTCGTCCACCACCACCATCGAAGCGATTGCGGTTGCCTTAGGCTATACGAATAGCGCCGTCGCCACGGCCACGTATACCATCAACCTGCCGCCGGCCGCGACACCAACGTTTTCTCCCGCTCCGGGAACCTTTACCTCGACGCAGTCGGTGACTTTGTTTGATGCCACGACCGGCGCCTCGATCTATTACACGACCAACGGAACGACGCCGACCACCGCCTCGACCCTCTATTCTTCGTCGACACCCATCTCCGTCTCGTCGCCCACGACGATCAATGCGATCGCCGTCGCGCCGGGCTGTTCGAGCAGCGCTGTCGCCACGGCCACGTATACCGTCAACCTGCCGCCGGCCGCGACCCCAACGTTTTCTCCGGCGCCCGGATCCTATACAACGGCACAGAGCGTAACCCTGTCCGATTCGACGACCGGCGCCTCCATTTATTACACGACCAATGGAACGACGCCGACTACTGCGTCAACTCTCTATTCTTCGTCGACGCCCATCGCGGTTTCGGCCACCACCACGATCGAAGCGATTGCCGTTGCCCCAGGCAATTCAAGCAGCACTGTCGCCACCGGCACCTACACGCTACCTGTGACGGCAGTAACCGTGGTCCTGAGCAAGCATGATCAAAGTCAGCTTATGGCGGCCCAGCCGAATGTCAACTTCACCGCGAGCACGGCGGACGCCGGGACGAACACGATCGTCGTCGATCCAACCCAGCAGTATCAGTCCATCGACGGATTCGGCGCGGCATTTACAGATTCGGCCGCCTATCTGCTGATGAAGACAGAACCGGCGGCGACACTCTCCGGCACTCTCAACGACCTGTTCACGCGCAATGGCGAAGGCATCGGCCTGAGCTTCATGCGCATTCCCATGGGCGCATCGGACATAGCCCGCTCCGTCTACTCCTTCGACGACATGCCGGTCGGCCAAACGGATCTCCCGTTGGCCAACTTCTCCATTGCCCACGATCAGGCCTACATCCTGCCACTCATCCAGCAGGTCAAGACTCTGAATCCCCAGATGAAGCTCATGGCCAATCCCTGGAGCCCGCCGGGATGGATGAAGGATCCCACTTCGATGAGCCCGGTCTCCATGATGGGCGGAGATCTGCTGATGACCCCGGCCAACGAGACAGCCTTTGCCAACTACTTCGTCAAGTACATCCAGGCATACCAGGCCGCCGGCGTTCCCATCGATTTCATCTCGATACAGAACGAGCCGGAGAACCCGACCAGCGCTTATCCCAGCATGCAGATGCACGATGTGGTGCAGTTGCCGGTGCTTTCGGGCTACGTGCTGCCTGCTCTGGCAAATGCCAATCTGTCCACCAAAGTCTTTGTTTGGGACCACAACTGGGATACGCCGTCCTATCCGGAGTTTGTCCTGAGCGGCCTGACGACTCAGCAACTGACCCAGGTGGCCGGTACGGCCTGGCATGGCTACGGAGGCACCCCCGGTGCGCAGCAGACTGTACAGAACCTGTTCCCGACGCTGGGCGCATGGCAAACCGAACACTCCGGCGGCACCTGGGTCAGCGATCAATTTACCTCTGACTTTCTGGAGATCACCCAGGTTTTGCGTAACGCCGGCAAGGCCTATGTGAAGTGGAGCCTTGCGCTGAACGAAAGCCTGGGACCGGACCTTACGCAGAACGCCGGGCTCGGCGGATGCAACACGTGCACGCCCATCGTCACAGTCAACAGCGGCACCGGCGCGGTTACCAAGGACGTCGAGTACTACACGCTGGGCCACTACAGCAAGTACGTGTTACCCGGAGCGGTGCGCGTCTACTCCAACAACACGCCTGCAATCTCCAGCGTGGCCTTCCAGAACCCGGACAGCTCGATGGCGCTGGTTGCGTTCAACAACTCAACCTCCAGCCAGACGTTCCAGGTGCAGTGGGGTGCGCAGTCGTTCACTTACACCCTCCCAGCCTATGCAGCCGCTACGTTTGCGTGGACCGGCACGCAGAGCGGGAGCACACCTCCGATTGAAGCCACGGCGCAGATCCAGGGATCGAGCTACTCCAGCGAAAAGTGGTTGCAAACTGAGACCACCAGTGACTCGTCTGGCGAATATGACCTGGGCTATATCAGCAATGGAGCTATCGCCGTTTACAAGAACGTCGACTTCGGGACTTCCGTAACTCAGGTGACCGTGCGCGAAGCCAGTGGTAATACAGGCGCCATCGCGACGTTTTACCTCGATAGCACCAGCGGGACCCCTATCGCAACCGTCTCTTTGCCTGGTACCAGCGGCTGGCAGAATTGGCAGACCGTTTCGGCATCGGTGAGTGGCGCTTCAGGAGTGCATGACCTGTACATCGTCTTTACCAGTACACCGCCTAATGGAGCGAATTTTAACTGGTTTCAATTCGAATAAGCACCTTTGATCCGAGAGATAGCCGCGCTGGATTCCAGTCAATCGATTCGTTTTGTCTGATTGCCTGGAATCCGGCGCGGCTTGATTCTTTTATTCAAGCCTCGAAACCGCCGCTGCCGGAAGTGAGTACAACATGGGTGCGGTGGAGAACCTGATTGCGCGCTGATCGCTCAATGTATTGAGCAGCAGTTTGCCTTGGCCTGGAGGGCCGGCGGGGAAGTTCCCGGCTTAACGCAGCCGATGATGAGCGCCCTTTTCTTCGCTCCAAGAGAACTGCTGAGATCCATCCGCAGCGGCTGCAAACGGGCCCGTGTGAAACGATTGCCACAACAGGTACGTCTGAATTAATACTAGGGATAGGGAGCTGCGGCAAGCCTCGGGCAATCCTTCCCCGGTTCCGCGCCGTTGCGTTAACTCCATGGGGCCACAATGAAAAGACTTTCTGCACCGCAGATGCTCGCCGCAAGCTGTGTTTTGCTCTTTATCCTGATGCTTCTGCTTTCATGGCGAGGGGCAGTGCGGCCGGTAGTTGCCGCGGAAGGGACTTCGGCGGCGATTACGGTGGATTATCCCCGCACTGGGTCCATCTTTCCTCCCGAGATTGCACCGCCGACCTTTTTGTGGCATGATGCGGCGACCACCGCGAATCATTGGCAGATCGACATCAGTCTTTCTGATGGCACTCCGCCGCTGCACTTTGAATCGAAAGGAGCAAAGCCGCCCATCGGCCAGATCGACGAACGTTGCATTTCAACCTCAAATGAGCTGCCGAAACTGACACCGGAGATGGAGACAGCGCACTCCTGGGCGCCGGATGCAGCCTCGTGGGAGAAGATCAAGAAGCACTCGGTAACTGGTGCGGCCGTGGTGAAGATCACCGGACTAAGCCTCAACAATCCACACCAGGCGTTGTCGAGCGGTGAAACCTCTCTGACAACTTCAAAGGATCCGGTGGGCGCACCGATTTTTTATCGCGATGTGCCCCTGATGCCCTCGGCCACCGAGCAGGGCGTGATCAAGCCGCTCGATCAGAATCGGATTCCGCTGATTCAGTGGCGCCTGCGGAACATTGACACCCTGAAGAGCCAGGTCGTGCTGGAAGGGGTTCACTCCTGCGCGAACTGCCACTCGTTTTCGAACGACGGCAAGACCTTCGGCATGGATATGGATGGACCGCGAAACGACAAGGGGCTCTACGCTTTGGTGCCGGTCCAGAAGCAAATGACGATCCGAAACACCGACATGGTGAACTGGAACCCAACCGAAGAGCACCAGTTCCAATCAAACCGCGTCGCGTTCATGTCGCAAGTTTCGCCGGACGGCAAGTATGTGTTGACGATGTTGACGGCTGCCAACCAGCCTGCGCAGAATAATTATTTCGTTTCCAATTTCTTCGATTATCGTTTTCTACAAGTCTTTTATCCCACGCGTGGGGTCCTGGCCTGGTATGACCGGGCAACCGGCAAGCGCTTTACTTTGCCGGGAGCCGACGACTCCAACTATGTGCAGACGGGAGGAGTTTGGAGTCCCGACGGAAAGTATGTGGTCTTTGCCAGAGCCAAAGCACAGGACCCTTATCCGCCGGGCTTCAAGCAGGCCAAGTTCGCCAACGACCCCAATGAGCTTCAAATCAAGTACGATCTCTATCGAGTTCCCTTCAACAATGGAAAGGGCGGCAAGGCAGAGCCGATCGAAGGCGCGTCAAACAACGGGATGAGCAATTCGTTTCCGAAGATCTCGCCAGACGGTCGTTGGCTCGTCTTTGTTCAGGCCAGGAATGGCCTCTTGATGCGGCCCGATAGCCAGCTCTACATTGTGCCAACCCAAGGTGGAACGGCGCGCCGGTTGAACGCCAACATGTACCCGATGAACTCCTGGCATAGTTGGTCTCCGAATGGACGATGGCTGGTCTTTTCGTCAAAGAGCCGCGGCCCCTATACCAAGATGTTTCTCACCCACATTGATGAAAATGGCATCGACAGTCCGGCGATTCTCATCGAGGAGGCAACGGCGGCTAATCGCGCCGTGAATATCCCCGAGTTCGTTAACATACCAGCCGGTGGAATAGCCAAGATCGCGACGCCGGCGCTCGACATGTATAAGGAATACGACGATGCCACTGGCCTGAGCACCAAGGGTGACCATGCAACCGCACTGGTCGCGTGGACATTGATGGCGGCAAGGTATCCGGATGACGCGCGCATTCAAGGCAACCTGGGCGCTGAGTTGGATAAGGCTGGACGGTATCAGGAAGCAATTCTGTGTTACAAAAAATCTCTGCAATTGAATCCGCTCTACAGCTATGTTCATCCCGCGATGGCCAGTGACCTGGTCAAGGTCGGACGCCTCGACGAGGCGCTCACGCAGTACGAGTTGGGGCTGAAAGACTATCCCACTTGGCCGAATCTGCTGAATAGTTATGGGAACTTGCTGGCTAGAACGGGACGCCTGGACGATTCCATCGTACAGTTAAACAAGGCAATCGCCCTCAAACCGGATTCCGCCGAGGCCTACAACAATCTGGGCATAGTCCTGACGCGGAAGGGACGCTCGGAGGAGGCCATAGCGCAGTTAACCAAGGCGATTGAAATCGACACGAATTACGCTGAGGCGCACAACAGCCTGGGCGTCGCACTCATGTCCAACGGGCAGTGGCATCCGGAGCAGGCTCTAAAGGAGTTCATGGCGGCACTCGCAATCGATCCACACTATGCCGACGCCTCTTGTAGCCTGGGTATTCTCTATCATGCGGGTGGCAAGGACGCCGAGGCCGAACAGTTCTTTCATGATGCAATCCGGAACAATCCAAAATATCTGCTTGCCTACCTCCGGCTGGCCGATCTATTGATGAACGAATCGCGCATCGACGATGCGAAACAGGTAGTGCGTCAGGCGTTGGAGGTGGATCCATCCAATCCCGCTATGCGGAAACTTCGCGATAAGCTCGACGCGGCTGGCAGCCGGTAGAGTCGTGAGTTTTCCTATGAGAGCAGATGCACGACACGGCGGTCAAAATCAGAGACGTGCGCGACAGTATGCCGAAGCCACCACTCACTTTCATGCAGTCGGCAACCCCAACGTCCTGCCCGGTCCGCGGAATCAATGCACGATCATCACTGGGCAGTGAGCATACTTCAGAACGCGCTCCGAGTTCGAGCCCAGCATCCAACGATGAAGAATGGTGTGGCTGCGCTTGCCCATCACAATAAGGCTGGCCTGAATGGTGTCTGCCCGATGAAGAATCTGTTCCGCGGGATGGCCAACCACCACATCCGTTTCCAAATCAATCCCTTTTTGCTTGGCGCGTTCGCGGATGGGGACAAAACTACCCTCGTAGCGTTCGCGCCCTTCATCCAGAACCGCATTGAACTCCGCGCTCTCGGCGAGTTCCGGCGGCCGGATTACCGCGAGAATAATCAGCTTGGCTTTCATGTCCGCAGCCATCGACAAAGCAACATTCAAAGCGTGCTCCGCGTGCGGAGACGCGTCGAATGCCACCAGAATCCTTTGAAATCCAACAAAAACCGGGCTTCCCATGGGCTTAGCCTATACCTTTTCCGCGGCGGTCTGCCGCTGGACTAACTGCTCTGATTTCTTGCTTGTGAGTGCGTGGGGAAGAAGATGCCGGGGCATAAAGAAACGGTTCGCTATCATGGTCGGAATCACGGCGCTGGCGATCACCGTGCCCACAATCCAGGAGTACTGCTTCTGGTCAATGATGTTGTGATTGAGCCCAAAGAGCGCCGAGATGGTGCCAAACGTCAAGCCTGTAGACATCATCAGCGTGTAGTAAGCTCCGGAGTTGCCTTCGTAGCGGTGCGCCCGGACCGCAGGATACACGGCAATTGCCTTGGTCAGCGACTTTGCCATGAAAAGAATCAGCATCACCATTGGTGCGGCGATCAGAACCGGCACCAGAACAAATGACCCGGCGCGGATAAAGTAGAACGGCGTGAGCAAGCCAAACGTGAGTGTCCGCAGGCGGCGAATCAGCGCATGGTCTTTGCCCACCGTTCCCGCCAGCACCATGCCGATTATGTATGCCGGAAGCACCGCTTCACTGCCAGCCCAAAGGGCCAGTCCGCCCATGGCAAAGAGAAAGAAGAGAAGATACTTGGCTTCAATTTCGGAGACGCGACCTCCATATTTCTTGAAGAACCACGGCGTAAGAAAAGGCAGCACTACGAAAACCGCGACTGCAACCACGACAAAGATCAGCGTCCTGATGGTGAATGGCGAGAAAATCAACCCCAGCGCAACCACGGTTCCGATGTCGTTGATGAAGCATGCGGCGAGAATCGACTTGCCGTACTCCGTTACATTGAAGCCAAGCTCCAGCATCACCGCGTAGACCACGGCAACCGAGGTCGTGGAGAGCGCGACGCCGCAGAGCCAACTGGGCATGATGGCCCAGTGCAACACGTAGTACGCAATCGCCGTGCAACCCAGGAAGGGACCGAAGAATCCCGCCAGGCCGATAATCAGCGTTTCACGCCATTTGGTTTTGAAGACAACGGGATCGAGTTCCGCTCCAGCAAGAAAGGTAAGCACGATGGCTCCCGTCCCGGCCAGAAAGGTAATCCACGGCGTATTGCCCAGCAGCCCTCCCTGCGCAAAAAACGCAACCGCAACCAGCTGCGCCACCGTGCCCACCACAATTTCAGTAAGCGCCGTCGAAATCTTGAACCAGATCGCCAGCAACGTCGCCGCCAGCGCCAATCCCACCCATAAAGCGGCCAAAGCCCATGTGTTCGTCATGAACGCAAACTCCTAGATTTTCGTTCAGGGAACCGGCCGGGACACGTCTCCGCGACAGGGTTCCCTGTCAGGAGTCATCATCTGTCCGGCCTATAGGGATGGACAGCAGTTAAGGGCGAACTCCTTCGCCACAACCACACTCTAAAACTATCATACTGCGCTCTTATGGAAGCTACCTGGGTGCGTCGATGCGAACCAGCAGGACATCGTGCCTGGTCAGTTCAAGGGACTGACCGTCACGGAGCTTGATTGTCTTGCCCGTCCATAAGTCTTTGCCGGTTTGCGTCCCATGCAGGCCGAGTTGATCCAGACTCAGGTGAAAGGGGTGTGTTGAGTAGCGGCTGTCACCGGCGTTGATGACAGCAATGGCCACCGCGCCGCCGGCCAGAGGCCGTTTCCACACGTCCACTTCGCCTTCGCTGTAAACGCGGGTTCCCTGCTTGCCCAGGCTGTCCTGATCGATGGCGATGACATCGCGGTTGGTGAGGATAGCCTTGATCTCCGGCTTCATGTTGGGCAGATCGTTGCCGGCCAAAAGTGGCGCGGCGAGCATGGCCCATAAAGAAAAATGCGCGCGGTTTTCTGCGAGCGATAGCTTGCCATTGCCGACCTCAAGCATGTCGGGATCGTTCCAGTGGCCGGGGCCGGCGTAACTCTCCAGACCGGCCTGCTGGCTGGCGATAGAGTAAATGCGATCCCAATCAGGAGTGATGTCGCCCGTCGTCCGCCACAGGTTGCCGCCAACCGATGGAGCCCACTCCCACACCGCGTCCCATCCGTATTGGCAAAGCGAGAAGACGATGGGCCGTCCAGTCGCCTTGAGAGCTTTGTCCATCTTGGCGTAGGCGGCCTCCATCAGCCGCATCTGCGCGGCCTTGTCGTTGGGAGCTTGCGTCTCCATCACGCCGCGGCTGAAGCTGCACAGGTCGTACTTGAGGTAGTCGATACCCCATTGTGCGTAGAGTTGGGCGTCCTGGGTTTCGTGGTCCAGCGAGCCTTCGTACCGGGCGCAGGTTTGGAGGCCGGGCGAGGAGTAGATGCCGATCTTGAGACCCTTGGAATGAACATAATCAGCCAGGGCCTTCATGTCGGGAAACTTTGCATTGGAGTGCAGCACGCCGTCCGCATCACGCTGGCCCTCCCACGTGTCGTCAATGTTGACATAGACGTATCCGGCGTCTTTCATGCCGGTGGCAATGAGTTGATCGGAGGCGTCGCGAATGTCCTTGTCGGTGACCTTCTCGAAGAAGAAGTTCCAACTGTTCCAGCCCATGGGCGGCGTCTGCGCCACCACCTGCTGTGGGGCTTGTGGCGTCTTGGTGGGCTCCTGCGATGCGGCGGTGAGAGAGGTCAGAACAAAAACAGCGGAAGAGAGCAAAGCAACGATGCGCATGGTGGCCTTCTTGAATACGATTTCAGAGAAATTGTATGCCGTAAGCACGGGAATCGGCAAACACCGGCTTGCAGCAGAGATGTTCACAAATGCCAAGGCCCTCTGGCAATTACCGGAGGGCCCTGGAACCAGCAGGAAATCACCGCCTACGCCTTGACCGCGCACGTGGGTTTGTAGCCCGACAGGCCATAGTAGGCGATAAAAATGTAACAGATAATCGGCACAACAAACGCGTATTGAATTCCAATTTTGTCGGCCAATATGCCGAAGACAGGTGGAATTATTGCTCCGCCTACGTTGCCGATGGTGATCACGCCTGAGCCCTTGCTGGTCATCGGTCCCAGTTCGGCAATGCCCAAAGTAAAAATGGTCGGATACATGATGGAGTTGGCCAGGCCACAAAGCACCAGGCTCCAGATTGCAACTTGTCCGGTTGTTAACATCGAGACCAGCATCAGCACAACACCGAGGATGCCGAGGACCACAAGCATCTTTTCCGCTTTGATCACGCTCATGAGCGCGCTTCCCACAAAGCGGCCCGCCATGATGAGCAGGTAATAAATTGTAACCAGGATTCCAGCCGTTTCGACACTGCTGATTCCTTGCTGCTCGCAGTATTGGATTGCAATCGCAGCCAGCGCGATTTCCACGCCCACGTAAAAGAAGATTCCCACCATTCCCAGCACTGTGTGCCTGTAGCTCCAGATACTGCGGCCCGGTGTCGGAGCGCCTTCGTCTGTGGGGCGGTAGGTCTCGCTCCGGGTGATCGCCGGCAAATGCAGGAACATCACCGTAAATCCCAGTACCAGCAACCCAACGCCGATATAGATGTACGGCATTTGCAGCATATGAGCCTGACCGGCCGCATCGGAAACCTTACTGGTGTCGGCAAGGATGAAGCGGGCGGCAAACCAGCCGGCTACTGCCGATGCGCCGGAGTTGAAGGCCTGCGCCAGGTTCAGCCGCGCCGATGCGCTGTGCTCCGGTCCAAGAATCGCAACATAGGGGTTGGCCGAGGTCTGCAAGCCGCAGACGCCGGTGGCCAGCACGAAGATCGCGGTCAGCGTCAAGGGAAAACTCACCTGATTAGCCGCCGGAACAAACAATAAAGCTCCCGCTACCATCACAAAGAGCGAGATCACCATGGTGCGCTTATAGCCCACCTTCTCGATCAGCTTGCCGCTAGGCACCGAGAAGGCCAGGTAAGCGAAGAACCAGGCCGATGTCGCCAGCATCGAAGGTCCGTAAGGCAGATTGAAAATCTCTTTCAGCTTGCCTACCAATTGATTGTTGAGGCTGGTCAGGAACCCAAAGATCCCGAAAAGAGCCGTGACGATAATGAACGGCACCAGATAGTTGGGCGCGCTTGATGCCGCTGGTTTGGATTTTGTTGCCATGAAAGATTTCTCCGCTTCCTTCAAATGTCTGATCTGTTTTGTTTTCCCCCGCCGCCGTCACTCTTCCGGAGTCACCACAAATCCTGTAAAGGCGCTCTACGACACCTTGTGTGCGCCTGCCGAGGCGTGGCAGATGTGAATCTGGGGCTGGATGCCGGTTTTGGCGGCATAACGGCGTCCCAGTTCATCGGCAAAAGCTTTGGCCTTGTCCTGCTCCACCAAATTAATCGTGCAGCCGCCAAAGCCGCCGCCCGTTAGCCGCGCGCCGATCAGTCCCGGCAACTCATTCGCCAGCTCCACCATGGTGTCAGCCTCCGCGCAACTGCCCTCAAAGTCCTTGCTGTAGCTGCGGTGCGCCTCGGCCATCAGCCTGCCCAGTTCCTTCATATCGCCCTTGAGCAGGGCCTTGGAGGCGGCCATGGTGCGCAGGTTTTCGCTGATTACGTGGCGTGCGCGCAGCAGGGATTTAGGCGCCATCTCATTGCCCCACTTATCCAGATCCTCCAGCGTCGCATCGCGCAAAAAAGGTACGTGGCCGCGGTGGCTGTTGATGACCGCGCAGGCGGCTTCGGATTCGGCGCGGCGGGTGGGATAGTCGCCGCCCGCAACCGAATGTTTGACCATGGTGTTGGCGATGACCAGCGCCACGTTGGCCGGAATCGGCGCCAATTGAATACTCAAATCGCGGCAATCGAGCTGCATGGCATGGTTCTCTTTGCCGTTGGCGGAGATGAACTGATCCATAATGCCGCAATTGGCGCCCACAAACTCGTTTTCCGCGCGCTGGCAGAGCCTTGCCAGCACCGGAGGCGGATAACCGGCGCCGATGAGCGAGAGAACGGCGAGTGCCGTGGCCACCTCAATGGCGGCCGAGCTTGACAGTCCCGAACCCAGCGGAACGTCGCTCCAAATACTCAAACTGAAACCGGGAATCTTATGGCCCTCTCCGGCGAGGATGGAGACCACGCCCATCGGGTAGTCGCTCCAGTGCTTGCTGCCCTTGACCGGAAGCAATGCAGCTTCAAAGACTTTCTCCTCGCCATAGTTCTCGGAATAGACCGCAATCTTGCCGTCCGTTCGGGGCGAAATGCCGGCCAGGGTGGCGAAGTTGATGGCCGCTGGCATCACAAAACCCTCGGCATAATCGGTGTGCTCGCCGATCAGGTTGACGCGGCCCGGCGCGGCAAAAACAGCCGGCTCGGCATGGTAGCGGGCAAGATGCTTGGAACGGAATACAGCAGGATCATGCATGGCAGTTCTCTTTCTACAGGGTTTGAAGGTCGACAGTCATCGTCCAAAAGTCGGATTGGCCGGGAGATAGTTCGCGAGACCATGGTCCGGTAATCGCCAGAGAGTCCACGGGAGCAGTGGCAGGCTCCATCGCCACGCAGTTCTGTTTCGGCCCTTTTCTCTCCGGCCAGCCGCCGGAGCAGATCCAGAGCCCGAGGTAGGGAGTCGCCGCCGGGTCAAAGCCGACCTTGATGCGAACGCCCGCCTTGGGCCGCTCCAGCGCGCACCAGTTTTCCTTGGCGGACAAAGGCCCTGCGAACAGCTTGTCGCCGTTGCCCGACTTGGGGGATTCAACCACGCTCAGGTCGGTCTTTCCGCTAGTGGCCAGTATGGCGATGGGCCAAGCGATTTGCTTGCCGGCCTGCCCCAGACGCCCGCCGCCGGAACCTTCCAGGCGCAGTTCGTGAATGGAGTCCGGCAAAACAATCTTGTCTCCCTCCTCAGCCGCGAACGAGGGATGCGCCGACCAGGCCCACGGAACCGCGGAGCCACCGGTGTTGGTCACCGTGTAGTCGAGGCTCAGTCGCCAGCAATTGCCCTTCTCGGTCAGCAACAGGGTACGCTCCAGCATCAGCGGCAAGGAGAAACACTCTCCGCGAAGGGTTACCGACCCTCCCCGCGCAACCTCTGTTCCATGCTCTCTATGGCCACTTCCTTCTTCTGTCCACGCCACCCTCCACAGGTCGCCGTGGTCGGGAACAGCGACCGGGCCATCGGCGGTCTCCACCGTGCAGCCGGCCACCGAGGGCAGGCACTCATCCCAGCCGCTGGCGTCGCTCGCATCGAAGGCCATGGTTTGGGTGCGCGGCGCGTATGCGGCCAGCGGCGCCTGAAGCAGCTCATGGCCATTCACGAGAATGGAAGCGATCTTGCCGCCGAGGTGGGGGAGGATGGTCACCGTGCAATTTCCTGCTCGAAGGAGAATCTTTTCTCCCATCGCACCAGTCTTATTTGCCTCTGCCATTTGCTCTATTCTCCTCAATCCGATCCGGCCACGCCCAGGGACATGAAATTCATTCGCGTCGGGTACAGGCCAGTCTCCAGGATTGCGCCAATTGTACAAGAGCCGGGGCAGCATGAGTTCCCGCAATTTATGTAGGATCTGCCTGCGCCCGATCGTAATTCACGGTCAGCTTTCAGCCTCTGGGCCAGAAGTGCTCTTCCGAGCAGGCGCGCAATCGCTGGGCCGCGGCCTCGGGGGTAATGTCCCGCTGTGGCATTCCCAGCATCTCAAAGCCCACCATGAACTTGCGCACCGTGGCCGAACGCAGCAGCGGAGGATAGAAGTGAGCGTGGAAGTGCCACTCCGGATGGGCCTGTTTGTCCGTTGGACTCTGGTGGAAGCCCATGGTGTAGGGAAAGCTGGTCTGGAAGAGATTGTCGAAGCGAGTGGTCAACCGCTTCAGTACATCAGCCAGCCCATCCCGCTCGTCCATTGTCAGTTCCGGCAGCGCTCCCAGATGGCGGCGGCTAACAATAAGCACTTCAAAGGGCCATGTCGCCCACCACGGAACCAATGCCGCAAAGTGCTTATTTTCAAAGATGACCCGCTCGTGGGCTGCTTGTTCTGCAGCCAGGTAGTCGCACAACAGGCAATGGCCGGTGCGGGCCATATGTTCCCGCTGCGCCTGGGTCTCGGCGGCAGGTTCGTTGGGCACAAAACCCGTGGCCCAAATTTGGCCATGTGGGTGCGGGTTGCTGGCGCCCATCATGGCCCCGCGGTTTTCAAAGATCTGCACATACTCAATCCAGTCCAGGTCCGCGAGTTCCTTGTATTCCAATGTCCAGGCGTCCACCACGCGGCGAATCTCCGCACAGGTCATGCGGGCCAGGGTCAGGCTGTGGTTGGGATGAAAGCAGAGCACCTTGCACAGGCCGCGGGCTGGCTCGGCCACCAGCAGCGGAGAGGCCGGCGGCTTACTCAGAGAAGTCGAATCCGGCAGCAGGGCGGCATAATCGTTGACAAACGAGAAGATTCCTTCATAGGCCGGGTTTTTAGCCCCGCCTGCCCGCTGGTTGCCGGGACACAGATAGCACTGCGGATCGTAAGCGATCTCCGAGGGCGCGGCTTTTTGGCCCACTTCTCCCTGCCAGGGACGTTGAGTGCGGTGCGGCGAAACCAGCACCCAGGACTGCCGCAGGGGATTCCACCTCCGATGCGGGAACTGACTTATCTCTTCCATGGACCTGAACCCCAATTGAGGATAGTTCTACCATAGACGCCTCAATCAGGCCTCGGAGCATGCCACTGCGCGTTCCGGCACATCGCGGCATGAGCGCAACAGCCATCCGCTCGTGCAGTGCCGCTAGATCCTGGCTGTTCTCGGCCAGCGCCTTGAACGTCGTCACGAAGTACTCGCAATGGCTGATGGTGCTTACCTGATTCTTGTTGTTGGGCAGGGTCGAATTCGACTTATACGCCGTAACCATCGCTTCGTGTTCCTTCGCCTGAGCGAGGTAATCGAGGACCTTCGCCTGGTAATACCGGACGATACGCTCATGCTCCGCCGGTGTTTTTGCGGTGGCGATCAAGGGGTTGACCTGTCTCACCACATTTAGCGAAAGAACGATGTACATGTTACACTAAGTAAACGTGGGACGTTTATCCAAAGTCGTACTGCTTTCGCTGCTGCTGATTCTGTCAGGAGTTCCGGGTACTGCGTCCCTTCTATGTGCTCAGCCCATGAAATCGCACGCATGTGCTTGCTGCATGGGGCATGAGCAGGTTGCTGCTTCGCACTGCGGCGCAGCCTCTGTGCAGTCGGAAAATCCATGCTCCTGCAATGTTGCGCCGATCAACTCAACGCCCGTCCAGAATCTTCTTTTATCGGGTGGTCCTAATGACAGCGCTGTAGTTCTTCGCCCAATAAGCGATATCGCCGGAGAACTCCCCGCGTCGATTCTCTTCTCGGGCCGCGGCTCTCCGCAATCGGAGAAACTGCGACACTCGCCTGTTCACGCCCTCCTTTGCACCTTCCTGGTCTAATCCACCCCCGCGTCTAAAATCCCTCAGGCCAAACGGCCTGTAGTGTGCATTTTTCAGACCAAGGGAGTATTCCATGAAAATTCAAGGGATCATTGCGATCCTGTTGTTCTTGCCAGCTATTGTCTCGCCTGCGCAGAACGGCAATGCGCCTACGCAGACACCGACCGCGGGGATTCAGGCCCACCAGGAGCCTGCTGCCCAAGTGTTGTTGCTCGACGACGTCATCCAGGAAGCGCTGGAGAAAAACCCTGAGGCCCAAAGTGCGTTGCACTCCATCAATGCGTTGCGCCTGCGTGTGCCGCAGGTAAAGGCATTGCCCGATCCGATGGTTTCGGTTGGGTGGGCTGGGAATCCTGCGCCTTTCAGCGTGATGCGAGGCGACAATTCCAGTTACCGCGGCTTGGCTGTCTCCGAGCAATTTCCCTCTCCCGGTAAATTGAAGCTGCGCGGCGAGATCGCCAGCAAAGAAGCAGACGCAGCACAAGCCGATTACGAGGCCATACGGCGCAGAGTGTCCACTGAAGTCAAGGCTGCGTACTACGACTATTTCTTTTACGACCAGGCCATTCAGACGACGGAACGAAACAAAGAACTTCTCGAAAAGCTATCAAAGATTGCGGAGGCACGTTACCGGGTTGGAAAGGCAATGCAGGCAGATGTGCTGCGGTCTCAGGTGGAGATCTCCCTGTTGATCGAGAAGTTGACCGTGCTCGAACAACACCGGGCGACGGCACAAGCGCGGCTCAATGTGTCCATGGTTCGCTCACCTGAATCACCATTGCTTCCAGCCGCCGCTGTTCAACCCGCGACCCTGCGCTACTCTCTTGACGAGCTGTATGCTCTTGCGGCGGCCAATGATACGACTGTCCTGCGAAACAAATCGTTGGTAGAGGAAGGCCGCATAAAAATCGCGTTGGCACATAGAGAATATCGGCCCGACATTGGTGTGAGCTATATGTATCAGCAGCGTTCTGCGCTGCCGGATATGAATGGCGTCACCTTCAGCGTGAACATTCCTATTTTCTACAAGAACAAACAGAGGCAGGGTGTGGCTGAAGCAACCGAAAACCTGCTAGGCGCGGAGAAAATGCGCGACAACCGTCTGAACGAAGTCAGGTTTGAACTGAAGCAGCAATACCTCGGCGCCAAGGCCTCGGAACGGTTGCTGACACTCTACTCCAAGGGCGTGGTTCCACAGTCGTCACTCGCCCTCGAATCCTCAATGGCCTCGTATCAAGTCGGCAACGTCGATTTTCTTTCTCTGCTCGCTAACTTTACGACTCTTCTGAACTACGAAACGGACTACTACAGGCAACTGGCGGACTATCAAACGGCGTTGGCTCGTATCGAAGCCTTGACGGGCTCAGATGTGACCGGCCCTGTTGCATTGGATTCTCTGCCCGCAAAGGAGGCAAAGTAAATGCCTATTCAGACTTCATCGAAGAGAATCGTTCTCGGCATCTTGCTCGCGTTGACGCTTGGACTTGTTTACGCGGTCGCAACGCACATCTGGTTCGGCCAAAGCGGGCACGCAGTAAATGCATCCCAAAGTGCGAAGGACGAGCATAAGCCTGTTTATTGGTACGATGCCATGAATCCTCAGCACCACTACAACCAGCCCGGCAAGGCTCCAGACGGCATGGACCTTGTGCCGCAATATGCGGAACATTCGCCTGCGCCCACCGAGCAGGGTGCGAACTCTCAGGCACAGAGCGCGGCCAACTCATCTGGGATGCCAACAAAAGACGCCTCCGTCGATGAGAGAAAGGTTCTCTACTGGTTCGACCCGATGCATCCGGCCTACAAATCAGACAAACCTGGAATTGCTCCCGATTGCGGAATGGCGCTTGTGCCCAAGTATGCGGAAGACAAGAGCATGGCCAAGATGCCCATGGGCACTGTGACGATCACGCCAGAGAAACAAGTGCTAGCTGGAGTACGGACGGCAGTTGTCGAACGCAAATCCCTTGTCCGCGACATCCGTACTACCGCGCAGATTGTTGCCGACGAGACCAGAATCGCCCATGTCCACGTGAAGGTGGCGGGCTTCGTCGATAAGGTCTATGTCGATTTTGTTGGCCAACTGATTAAGAAAGGACAGCCGCTGTTCACGCTCTACAGTCCTGATCTGGTTTCGACGCAGGAGGAGTATCTTATTGCGAAGCGGGGCAACGCGACACTCGGTAATGCTCCGTTTCAGGAGATAGCCGAGGGTTCGCAATCGCTATTGCAATCAGCAAGACAGCGCCTCAAACTGTGGGATATATCGGATGAACAGATCAAGGAACTCGATGTAACCGGAAGGGTCAGTAAAAACCTGACTTTCTATTCGCCGATTACTGGATTCGTGACCGAACGCAAGGCATTTCCGCAGACTTCGGTTACGCCCGACACCGAACTTTACACGGTTTCTGATTTGTCTACGGTGTGGGCTGACGCAGACATCTATGAATACGAGGTTCCCTTCGTTCATCTTGGTCAGCGAGTTTCTCTCTCCTTGAGTTATTACCCAAACAAGAAGTACACCGGAACCATTTCATACATCTACCCGACGGTCGATCCGCAAACGCGAACCGTAAAGGCTCGAATGCAGATTCCCAATCCAGGGTTTGCATTGAAGCCGCAGATGTTCGCGGATGCCGAATTGCATGTGGACTACGGAACCAGGATCATCGTGCCTCAGGAAGCAGTTCTTAACTCCGGAACAGAACAACACGTCTTCGTGGTCCACGATGGCGGCATTTTTGAACCGCGAAAGGTTACTGTCGGACCAGTGGTGGATGGAAACGCTGTCATTCTCTCAGGGTTGAAGGCTGGCGAAACGATTGTCGTAGCCGGAAACTTCCTGATCGATTCTGAAAGCAATCTTAAAGACGCAATGAGCGGAATGCAGCACTGAGGAGGATGGCCATGAAAACTCGACGCATTGTCCTGACAGTAATCTTTCTCATCGTAGCCGGAGTCGCCGCTAGCGAGGCGCGATACCAATGATAAACAAGATTATCGATTTTAGCGACAAGAACCGATTTCTGATCTTCCTCTTCGTTGCGGTGGCCATCGTGCTTGGATGGAACGCAATGAGGAATACGAAGCTCGACGCGATTCCTGACCTCTCGGATACGCAGGTGATCGTCTACGCCAAATGGGACCGCAGTCCCGACATCATGGAAGATCAGGTCTCGTATCCGATTGCGTCCGCGTTGCTTGGGTTGCCGAAGGTCAAGGACATCCGCGCCTTCTCCGACTTCGGCTTCTCCTATATATACATCATCTTCGACGAAGGAACGGATATTTACTGGGCACGGTCCCGGACGCTCGAATACTTAAACTCCGTCACTCCACGGCTACCGAAGGGTGTCAGCGTTGAACTTGCGAAGGACGTGACCTCCGTGGGTTGGGTCTATGAGTACGCCCTCGTCGATACGACAGGAAAATACAGCATCGACCAACTGCGGTCCTATCAGGATTGGTATCTGCGCTACGCATTGCAAACCGTGCCGGGCGTTGCCGAGGT
>CABDYB010000210.1_pt1 | contig 19175 bp, 16 predicted proteins | sample 3131861 | NCBI WGS metagenome assembly CABDYB01 (sample SAMEA5534336, study PRJEB31848) | metagenome | biome: tundra; feature: field; material: soil | place: USA | collected 2013-05 | depth 0.15 m | reverse complement strand
CAGGTAACCAGCCGCCCCGTATCTTGGAAGGCCATACGCTTTGGGTCACTGCCGTGGCGCTTTCGCGCGATGGCAAGCGCGCCGTCTCCGGCTCATACGATCATACCCTTCGGGTCTGGGATATGGAGGGCAACCAGCCGCCCCGCGTCCTGGAAGGCCACACCGGATTGGTTTATGCCGTAGCTCTATCGGCCGATGGCAAGCGCGCCGTCTCCGGCTCTTGGGACCACACCGTGCGGGTCTGGGATCTGGAGGGTAACCAGTCGCCCCGTATCCTGGAAGGCCATACTGGTTGGGTCTTCGCCGTGGCACTGTCAGGCGATGGCCAGCACATCGTCTCCGCCTCTGATGACAACACCCTGCGGGTCTGGGATCTTGAGGACAACCGGCCACCCCGTGTTCTTGAGGGCCACACGAGTTTCGTTAATGCCGTGGCGCTGTCGGCCGATGGCCAGCGCGCCGTCTCCGGCTCGGGCGACCATACTCTGCGGGTGTGGGGTCTGGAGTCTGGTAACTGCCAGGCGGTATTCACCTGCAATGATGCGATCCTCTCCTGCGCCTGGGCCGGGGAGCGGATTGTGGCCGGAGACTACCTTGGCAATGTCCACCTTTTCGCGTGGGAGGAGTGAAGGACGGAGTTGTGCGAGCGGAAGGTCGCGAGCTTCCAGCCTAGAGTCCAGTCTTGGCCGCGCCAAGGAATAAGTTGTTTGAGCGTAGGGAAAAATCGTCCTTCTGCACATCATCAAGTCTCTTCGCCAGCGATCTGGTCCTGAAGTACAGTTCAGAAGCCGTCTGTATGTAAAACGGATCAGTCCCAATAAACGCTATAGCACCAGGCAATTCTGACGCTCTCAACGCATCTGACAGATTCCAGGATACTTGCCGACTTCCCGGGACAAATCCTGGCCCACAACTCTCCGAATGGTGGACGAGAAGGAAACCGAACGATTTTCTGACTTACAGTATTCCCTTCTAGCGACTTCAGATCATGTGAAGCACACCGCACCAATTGCGAGTCGAATTCCGGTTTGCCTCAACAGGATCTTTAACACGTCGCTTTTGAAGGCCTTAGATACGCCTGTGATAAAAGTCATAGCTCGTGCTCTGCCCCTTCACTACCCTTAAATGCAGAAGGAAGAAGAGGGCATGGGCACACAGACGGCAGAGGAAGTTTCTTTACACGGAGAGAAGAACACGCTAATCCGCCGGTCCAAGCCAGACCGTTCGCAGCGTATCAGACAGATTGTCCAATGGTCGTTTGTAGCGTTGAATGGATGGCTGGGCGTGCAGTTCTATTTGTGGGTCCGTTACTTCGAGCGGGGCGGCGAGAGCCTCTATGTGCCTCGTCCGTCTGGGGTGGAGGGATGGCTGCCCATCGCTGGCCTCATGAACACCAAATACTTTCTGCTTACCGGGCGCGTGCCAGTGATCCATCCGGCGGCCATGTTTTTGTTCATGGCTTTCCTGCTGATGAGTCTCCTTCTGAAAAAGGCCTTCTGCGCCTGGCTGTGTCCGGTGGGAACACTATCGGAGCTCCTATGGAAGCTGGGGCTCAGAGTCTTCGGGCGCAATCTGCGCCTGCCCCGGTGGGCCGACCTCCCCCTCCGCAGCCTGAAGTACCTGCTGCTTGGTTTCTTCATCTTCGTTATCGGCGCCATGTCCGCGGAGACGATCCAGAGTTTCATGGACACGCCCTATGGCCTGGTCGCGGACGTGAAGATGCTGAATTTCTTTCGCGACATGGGCGATACAGCGATGATTGTCATTGCTCTATTGGTTCTCAGCTCGATGCTGGTCCAGAACTTCTGGTGCCGATATCTATGTCCATACGGCGCGCTGATGGGGTTGGTCGCACTGCTGAGTCCGGTCAAGATCCGCCGGGACGCCGAGGCTTGTGTTGATTGCGGGAAGTGCGCTCGGGTCTGTCCGGCCGGTTTGCCGGTAGATCGCCTCGTGCTTATTAGGTCAGTGGAGTGCACTGCGTGCCTGGTCTGCGTGGCTGCCTGCCCCGCGCAGGATGCCTTGCAATTCTCTCTGCCGCCGAGGCTGGCCGCAGCGCCCGCACAACGCTGGTTTCGCCGCGCACTTGGGCCGCTGGCCGTCGCCGGGATTCTCGCGTATATCTTCCTCGCGATCATTCTGCTTGCAAGGGTCACGAGTCACTGGCAGACAAACATTCCCCGCGCTGTCTACATGAACCTGGTTCCGCATGCGAACGAAGCCACGCATCCTGGAATGTAATAGCATTGATCGCAGACTGCTCTGATTCGGTTTTTCCAAGTCAGCGAACGATCCAGCCGCATTCGCTACATAAGAACCCATCCCATGCAACACGGGTTTATTTGCGCCGCTGGCGGAATTCTCGGCCAATGGCCGCAATGGTTCGGCTGTCCAGCATCTCAATCGCTCGCGGGAATACAATCTTCTCCTCTATCTGGATGTGCTCCTGATAAAGATGCTTGAGATGTTCCGTGCCGGATCGCAGCCGCCGTTCGTCTTCCAGGCTCAGATGGCCAGCCGCAATCCACGCAGAGTAAAGAGTATCCACTGCCGCGTGCAGATCGTTGGCGTTGCGATGGTCGTTTTCGAGTCCGCGAATCTCCTCGAAGTTCCCGGCAGTGGATTCTGCGCGAAGCCTGGGAAAGAGTGATTCTTCTTCATCCGCGGTGTGACGCTGCCCGCCCACGTGAAAGTATTGAAGCGCGGACTGCACGGCCGCCGACTCCTCGTCCGTCAATGCTCTGTCGTTCGCGCGCTCAGCTACTATCCATAGGACGTGAAGAAATCGTTCGATTCTGCGGTGGCAGTCTATGAGCATTCCAACCGGGTCATCGAATCCACAATCCGGCTTCGCACCTATCTGTATCGCCATCTTCTACTCTCCTCTACATCATGCCATTGATGATTGACGATTGTCCTATTGCAGGTCTTGCCGCACATCTCCATCCGGAATTGCCTAAGCCCCCTGCAACACGTGAAGAGTCGAGGCTCTTTTGACACTCGGAGGAGGCTGAATGTACCCTTTGGGAATGTAGCTGCAACAAGGCTCTTCTGCGTTCGGATTGCCTGTCAGTGCAAAGGCGCGCGCACGCGAACCACCGCAGATTTCTTTGAATTCACACTGCCCGCACTTCCCCTCCAGGTTCGAGGTGTCTCTCAGACTCTGAAAGAGAGCCGACTCGCAGTAAAGGCTGCTCAATTCGTGTTGGCGGATGTTGCCCACGGACAGCGGCAGAAACCCGCTGGGGAAAACTTCTCCCGTATGCGAGATGAACACAAATCCCTTGCCGTCGTTCAAGCCACGCGGCGCGCGGCCGATGGTATCCTCGGCTTTTTCTTGAGTTGCGTGTATGCTGGTGCCGGCCCTGCGCTCGGCAACTCTCCGCTGCAACACATAACGCCTATAATGCTGCGCCTCGGTGGTTTTGATATCAAAGCTCGCTGTCTTTGAGAGGCTGTAGATCTTTGCAAAGGCTTGCTCGAACTCGTCGGCGTTCAGCAGATCGTCGAGTTTTCCGCGTCCCGTGGGAACCAGAAAGAAAACGCTCCACAGAGTAATCTTCAGGTTCTCCATCAACGCTACGATGGCATCGATCTCAGCGATATTCCTGCGGCTGAAAGTCGTATTGATTTGGACGGGCAGGCTGATCTCGTTAGCCCAACGAACCGCGTCGAGCGTTCGCGCAAACGATCCGCTCATTCCACGGAACGCGTCGTGGGTCTCGGCGCTAGCTCCGTCCATACTTACTGCAAGCCTGGCTAGTCCAGCCTCCTTGAGACGGACAACAATGTCTCGTGTCAGCAACGGTGTGGCGCTTGGCGTGAGGGATACGCGAACGCCGTCAGAACGAGCATGGCCGATCAACTCGAACAGATCGGGCCGCTTGATGGGGTCGCCTCCTGTGAGCACGAAAACTGGAACCTTCAAGGCCGCAACCTGATCGATCAGGTGCTTGCCTTCGTCCGTGCTGAGTTCCATGGGGTGGCGATCCGGCTGGGCGGAGGCGCGACAATGCACACACGCCAGGTCGCAGGCCTGCGTCACTTCCCAAATGGCAATGAACGGGCGTTCGTTGAAGTCGATCGCATTGATTTGCGGGTTCATGGTCCTATGAGACGGCGGTACTGGCCCTGCGCGCAGTGACCAAAGTCGCATTCTGCTAGAATTTCCGGGTGACCTCTCAACGCATCGATCTCGCCGCCGTCCTCGAAAAAACCGCATTGCTATCGAGTCTTTCTCAGCCTGAGCTGCAAATGCTCGCCGTCCGTACGGTGCGAAAGTTATTCAGTTCAGGCGAGTTGCTATTCTCTGAGGGCGAACCGTGCAATGGACTGCATATCATTGCGCGAGGTAAGGTTCGCATCTTCAAGTCCTCCATAAGCGGCAGAGAACAGGTGCTCGCGATGAACACTCCAGGCGAATCGGTCGCTGAACTACCCGTTTTTGACGGAGGCCCATTTCCGGCTTCCGCGGTAGCAACCGAAGACACGGAGATTGCTTACATCTCGCGGCGCGATTTCCAGGCATACTGCATGGAGCATCCGGATGTTGCACTCAAAGTGCTTCAAGTGGTAGGTACTCGGTTGCGGCACCTAGTGGGGATCATCGAGGAGTTGTCGTTTACCACCATCCGCCAACGGCTGATTTCGACATTGCTCAAACTCGCCCAAAGCGAAGGCAGGAAGACAACCCGTGGCATTGAGTTTCAACTGCCATCGAGCCACCAGGAGCTGGCCAACCAGCTTGGAACTGTGCGCGAACTGATCTCGCGCAACCTGATGCGGTTGCAGGCCGAAGGGCTACTGGATGTGGACGCGCGACAGATTGTGGTGAAGGACGTCGAGGGCCTGAGCGGCCTTTTGGATACGGCGTCGTAGCCGGTTTGAATCCGAGTGACATAAGTTACTGCGTGCCGGTTGGTCATTCGCTACTGTTGCAGGTGGAGAGTGCCCATGCCTTCCTCAACACAGTCCGTTCGCGAGATCGTTGCCTCTCAGTCATCAGCGGCCAAAGTATTTCAACGCTTCGACATCGATTTGTGCTCACAGGCAGAGAAGTCCCTTGACGGTGCGTGCGCCGAACTGCAACTTTCGGTCGATCAAGTCCTCGAAAAGCTCGCCGATGCGGAGGCTCAGGAACTCGGCGGCCCGGCTGTCGATCCCGCATGTTTACCCATCGGCCGGTTGATTCAACATATCGTTCGTGTCCATCACCAGTATGTACGCCAGGAACTGCCGAGACTGGCCGAGATGGCTAAGAAGCTAGCAGCCAAGCGAAGCGATCGCGCTCCTGAACTGAAAAATGTCGAGGAGCTGCTTGAGGAACTTCACACCGACATGTTCGCTCACATCCAGAAGGAAGAGCAGGTCCTGTTTCCATTCATCGCTCAGATGGATCAGGAATCGATTGTCGCCTATCCGCCCGCCCATGCATGCTTCCGCTCGGTTGCGCATCCTGTCTCAAAGATGATGCAGGAACATGAGTCCGCCAATCATGTTGTAGCTGAACTCCGCCGCCTTACTCTCGGCTTTCAGCCGCCGGAATGGGCCTGCGCCACACACATTGCGCTTTATGGCGGCCTACGTGCATTCGAGATCGATCTCAAACAGCATGTGCATCTGGAGAACGATGTTTTGTTTCCACGCGCCATTGAATTGGAAACCGAACTGAACAGCCGGGGGTAGAAATGACCACGGTTCCTCAGAATGAACCGACATCTAAGGTTGAAGTTGCAAACTTGACTACGGGTATTATTATCCTCGAGCGCCAGAAGAGTCTGATGCTTCGAGCATGGATCCTGAGCGGTCTGTTCTTCATGGCGCTGCCCGGCACACTGCTGGGCTTTTCAAACCTGATGGCAATAAGCGCGCACCATGGGCTCGCTTTCTTGCCCGCCGCATGGATGGAAGGTCACGGCCATGCACAAATGTTTGGCTGGATCGGGAGCTTCATTCTCGGAATCGGATTCTATTCGCAGCCTGCTCGGGAGCGGTCGGTGATCAGACTTCCTCTGGCATGTTTCGTCCTTTGGACGCTAGGCGTAGCGATGCGCTGGTTCGCGAACATCTACGAATGGCATTGGCGCTCACTTTTCCCGATCTCCGCTGGATTTGAATTGATTGCGGTCATCCTATTCGTTTCAGCCGCTTCCCGTCATAAACTTCCGGAGCCGATGGACGGCAAGTCTGCAAAGACATCGATGGAACTCTGGATGGTCTCCGTGCTTCTGGGAACAGCAGGTCTTGCTGCCGCGGTCATCTTCAATTTCGTTGAGTGTCTGAACCTCGCAATTCACGGGATGCAGCTCTCTTTTCCGCACGCGCTAGATCAGAAATATCTCGTGTTGTTGGGCTGGGGATTTCTTGTTCCAGTGGTGTGGGGTTTCTCCGCACGCTGGTTGCCTTCGTTCCTCGCGATTGCAAAGCCCGACGCACAATTATTTCGACTGGCTCTGGTTCTGGATCTGATGGGAGTATTGTGCGGCGTTGCTGGATTGTCAAAACCAGCGACAATCCTGCTCGTTTCGAGCGCACTTGCGATTGGGCTCGCGCTACACCTCACGCAACGGGCTCACGGGCAGCCAAAGGTGCAGGGGATTCACCCCAGCTTTCCGTCATTCATTCGGCTTGCCTATGCGTGGCTGGTGATCGCCGGTTTGATGAGTATTTGGGCTGCCATTGCCGATCAGCATGGAGGGATCTGGGGTGCCTCTCGCCACGCTCTTACAGTCGGATTTGCAGCTACGATGGTCTTCTCCATTGGGCCGCGCATCCTACCTCACTTTGGCGGCGTTCACGGCATTTTCAGCAAGCGGTTGATGTTCTTGAGCCTGCTGTTCCTTCAAACGGGGTGCCTGCTGCGCGTTTCGTCCGAGCCTCTGGCCTATGAAGGTCTGCTTCCGTTCGCATGGAAGGTGCTGCCTATCTCCGGAATGTTGGAGTTGAGCGGAGTGCTTCTCTTCGCAGCCAACCTCTTGCTCACCTTCCTGCTGGGCCGCTCCGCTTTCGCGCACACCCATGCATGAAATGACTCTTGTCACTCGCGATCATCGCACTGATCGCCGGCAACAACTTCCTGGATTGTCTGAAGAATGATCCGAACTTATTGTTCCTGTGACTAAAGTCCCTGCATTGCCTTCTCATCCCACCTATTATGGGAAGTCAGAAACGGAATCTATGAAGGTATTCGGGGGTATCTATGAGCGACCGAGCAGAAAAGATTGGAATCGTGGGCGCGGGCAGCGTGGGAGCAACCATTGCCTATGCCTGCATGGTGCGCGGAATAGGCAAGCACATCAGCCTCTTTGACAGAGTCAGGACTAAGGTGGAGGCCGAGGTGCTGGATCTGAACCATGGACTGATGTTCGTTCCCATGGCGAAGTTGGACGGCTCGGACGACCTGAACGTGCTGGAGCACTCCGACGTGATTGTGGTAACCGCCGGCGCTAAGCAGAAACCCGGGCAGACGCGCGTCGATCTGGCGGATGCGAACACAGCGATCTGCCGCGAGTTGATTCCCGATCTACTGCGCGTTGCGCCGGATGCAATACTGCTGATGGTGACCAATCCGGTGGACGTACTCACCTACGTGACACTGAAGCTGAGCGGGCTCGAAAGCCGCCGGGTTATGGGCAGCGGCACGGTGCTGGATAGCTCGCGCTTCCGCTTTCTGATCGCGCAACGCTGCGCGGTGGCCGTACAGAACGTGCATGCCTACATTGCCGGCGAACATGGCGAAAGCGAAATTCCGCTCTGGTCCAGCGCCAGCATCGGCAGCGTGCCCGTGCAAGGCTGGCGCATGCCGGGCCGCCAGACGATGAGCGTGCGGGAAGAGAAGGAGATATTTGAAAGCGTGCGCACCTCAGCCGAGAAGATCATCCAGGGCAAGGGCGTCACTAACTACGCCATCGGCCTGGCCGTGGCTGCGATTCTGGAAGCCATCCTGTGGAATGAGGGCCGCGTGCTGCCGGTCAGTTCCTTGCTGACGGACTATCGGGGCATTAGCGACGTCTGCCTCTCCATACCGTCCATTGTGGGCCGCAGAGGAGTGGAAGGATTGTTGCCAGTGCCGATGAATCTGGAAGAGGAGGCCGGTCTGCGTTCGAGTGCCGAGACCGTCCAACGGGTGGTGCGATCTCTGGGTTTCTAGCGCGGTTCCATAATGGCTCTACCGATTCAGAGATTCCGCAGAATTGCTTGAGAGAAAACGGAGGAATCTGCCTTATCTGATCCATGCTTTGGCGTCACAGTTGGCCTGAAAAGTCAGAAACTGCTCAGTGAACAAGGAGATCAAAATGCATCGTCACGAGGATGAAAATAGCAGCTTAACCAGACTTCCCGAGTTGGCTCAACCCCTGCTTCGATTTAATCTTGCCGCAGAGATAGAGCATCTGCGGCGCCAGGAATCGTGGCAGCGAGGGACAGGGCGAAGCTCAAGAACACTTGTGAAGCAGCCGGATTTCCGCATCGTCCTGGTCGCCATGAAGGCGGCCACAGAGATGAAAGACCATCGGGCAGATGGAAGGATCTCCATCCACACAATCGTTGGGCACTTGCGGCTCAAGTTGCCGGACCAGATAATAGAGGTTCCTGCTGGCCACCTGTTAGCGCTTGATCGCGGCATTACGCACGATGTTGAGGCAGTGGAGGAGAGTGTTTTCCTTCTCACAATCTGCTGGCCCGAGGACGCCGCCTGATCTGCTTCGAGCAACTGACAGTAGACAGGTGTAATTCAACCGCATCAGACGTTGTAGACGCACAAGAAGGAGAAGTTCATGGACTATACATTTTTTGCCAACCTGCTGCAGGAATTCGCACTACCGGAAAATGGGGTCTTGAGCCGCGTTCTACACAAGGACGACAAGGTGAACGTCACACTGTTTGGCTTTTCAGCAGGCCAGGAGCTCTCCGCACATTCAGCTCCGACGCCGGCCATTCTCTATTTTCTGGAGGGAGAAGCGGAGGTCCAATTGGGCGAGGACAAGGTCAATGCCCAACCCGGTTCATTTGTCTATATGCCGCCAATGTTGCCCCACGGCATCTCCGCCAAGACTGCGCTTCGCATGCTGCTTGTTCAGATGAAGGATCAATCGAACTAACCATTGACACCGAACTTCCGGGTAGCCCGATTCCGCTACCGAGTCCAGAATCGCCCTGAATTGCGCCGCTTTTCGGCCAGAGGGGGCAAACCAGGTTTTGCGGAAACTGCTCAAGAGCAGTAAAATTAGGCCGATTTAGAGCCGAAACAGGAGATTCCAGATAAGAGCTGGACATCCGGAAATCCTGGCAGGAATTGAAGGAGGCACCTCGTGCCCTATGCATCTGCCGATGTTACAAGTCTCTCTCCGTGGTGGAGACATTCCGTCATTCTCGTAATGATCGCCGGTTTCTCGGTTCTATCCCTTGTCACGGTTTTGACTTACACAAACGCTCCACCTATCCCCGTGCAGGCCGTGGATGCATCGGGCACAGTAGTGTTTACCGGGGCCGGCATCCAAAAGGGCCAAGAGGTGTTTCTCAAGTACGGCCTGATGGAGCATGGAACCCTGTGGGGCCATGGAGCTTACTTAGGTCCTGATTACAGCGCCGAGTACCTGCATCGGCTCAGCGAGGTAACCCGGGACACGATCGCGACCGAAAAGTACGGCCAGCTCTTCGCGCAGCTTTCGCCGGACGAGCAGAGCGTCGTTTCCGCGCGGACCATCACGGAGCTCAAGGGAAACCGGTACGATCCGGCTTCGCGAACCCTCCGGCTCACTTCAGGCGAGGTGGCTGCCTACCGCACCGAGCTTGGCGAATGGAGCGACTACTTCACCAGGAAGGGCGCTGCTCCGGGCCTGCCCGCCAACTATATTCATAACCCCGAAGAGCTGAAGGTTCTGACAACCTACTTCGCCTGGGCTGCCTGGGCGACAACGGCGAACCGCCCTGGGAAGGAATACTCGTACACCAACAACTGGCCCTACGAGCCCATGGCGGGAAACCTTCCATCCACCGAGGCCTACGTCTGGAGCGCGATGAGTCTCATCACCCTACTATCGGGGCTGGGCTTGATCCTTTTTGTGGTTGGCAAATTCGACTACCTGGGCTGGAAGGGCGAGGGCGCCGGCCCCCATTTTTTGCATTCTGCTCCCGCTGCTTTGAAGCTCACGCCCAGCCAGTGGGCTACGGGATGGTACTTCGCCGTCGTGGCCCTGCTGTTCCTGGCGCAATCAGCGCTGGGAGGCCTGCTGGCACACTATCGGGTGGAGACGGGAGCCTTTTACGGGCTTGACATCGCCCGCTGGCTGCCCTACAGCCTGGCGCGCACCTGGCATCTGCAACTGGCAATTTTCTGGATCGCGACAGCCTGGGTCGGCGGCGGTCTTTTCCTGGCTTCGTGGGTGGGCGGCGAAGAGCCCAAACATCAGAAGGCTGGCGTGTACGCGCTCCTCGGAGCGCTGGCGGTGGTGGTCTTTGGCAGCCTAGCAGGCGAGTTCCTGGGCATCAACGACAAGTTGGGGCAGCTTTGGTTCTGGTTCGGCCATCAGGGTTCCGAGTACCTGGACCTGGGGCGGTTCTGGCAGATTCTGCTGGCAGTTGGCCTCGTCTTCTGGCTGCTTCTGATGTTTCGGGCTCTCAGGCCCACCTTCAAAAATCCGGAAAAGCGCGAACTGTCCTCGCTCTTTCTGTACACGGCCGTGGCCATCCCTGTCTTTTACCTGCCCGCTCTTTTCTATGGCCCTCACACCAACTTTGCCGTCATCGACAACTGGCGCTTCTGGATCATCCATCTTTGGGTGGAGGGATTCTTTGAACTCTTTGCGACGGTGCTGGTGGCCATCATGTTCCACCAAATGGGTGTGGTCAGCACCAGGGCCGCCACGCGCCTAATCTACCTGGATGCCATCCTGTATCTCAGCGGCGGGATCATCGGCACAGGCCACCATTGGTATTTCACAGGCCAGGGAACGCTCAACATGGGCCTGGCATCGTGCTTCTCCGCTCTGGAAGTTGTACCTCTAACGCTTCTGACTTTGGACGCATGGGATTTCATCAAACTGAGAAAGGCGAAATGTTTCGAGTGCGGCGACGATTTGGCCTGGAACCAGAAGTGGGCCATCTATTTCCTCATGGCCGTGGGTGTTTGGAACTTCGTCGGCGCGGGGATCTTCGGTTTCCTGATCAACCTGCCGATCGTCTCCTACTTCGAGGTGGGCACGTCGCTCACCGCCAATCACGCGCATGCCGCAATGTTCGGCGTCTTTGGGATGTTGGCCTTAGCCGTGATGGTCTTCTGCCTGAGGGCCATGCAATCCGACGCCACATGGAAGGAGACGGAGAAGTTCGTCCGGTTTGGCTTCTGGGGCGTCAATGTGGGCCTCGCGCTCATGATCACCTTGGATCTGTTCCCCGGAGGAGTCATCCAGCTCTGGGATTCTGTCGCCAACGGGTATTGGCACGCGCGCCGCCTGACATTTCTGATGGGCGGCACCTACCACAAGCTGGAATGGCTGCGCATGGTGGGGGATATGGTCTTCCTCTTCGCCGGTGCCCTGCCCATCACGCTGGGCGCGTTGCGCAGCATATGGAAAAGAGATCTCTCTGCCTGAACAAGGCATCTTGAGCAAAGTTAGTTCGAAAGGAAAACGAATGATAAGTTCAGACGAGAATATCGGCGACAGGCCGATACGCAAGCACGTCGGCGCCATCAGCTTCAGTGTACTAGGATTCGTGGTATTCGTTGTGTTGATTGCGATGCTCTTCATCCATTTCAAGAAGCCAGATGTTGGATCGCCTCCCAAGGGAGGAGCCGATCAGCCGACCACCTCCGCCCAGCCTCAGTGAGTGGAAGCGGCGTCCTCGATTCCGCTCCACGCGCGGATCGCGCAACTCCGCAAAATGCTTTAGGGGATTTTCCATATTCCCTTGTCGCCCATCTACTCCGCCCTTGACACATATAGCAATTTATATGCGTCGGCCCTTGTGAACGGTGAGGTTTACTTGCATCTAGGCCACCTTAGGTTGTAATAGTAAGAAGTGTAAATATGAAAAGACCCTGCATCTTTACGGTCGGTCATTCCACACGATCCATCGATGAATTTGTAGGGTTATTGCGCGCGCATGGCGTCAAAGGAATTGCCGACATCAGATCAATACCTATGTCGCGCCACAATCCTCAGTTTAATACCGATGTCCTAAAGCAATCCCTGCAACGGGAACACATAAGCTATAAACACATTAAAACACTTGGCGGCCTACGTCATGCAAAACAAGATTCGATTAATCTCGGCTGGCGCAACGCTTCATTCCGAGGTTTCGCTGATTACATGGCAACCCAAGAGTTCTCAGAAGGCTTAGAGGCGCTCATTAAAATCGCAAATACGAGAGAAACTGCGATTATGTGCGCTGAGGCAGTGCCGTGGCGCTGTCATCGTTCGCTTGTTGCTGACGCATTGACCAAAAAGGGATGGATAGTGCTGGATATTATGAGCCGGACCGTTGCCGCAAGACATCGACTGACCCCATTTCTAAAGACAAGGAAAGGGCAGCTTGTATATCCTGGGGAACCTCTGCGCAAGTGCCTGATTGCGCAGGGCTAGAGTGTCAATAATCACCCGGTGCGAAGCACCTTGTTCGCTCCACCCCATAATTGATTGGAGAATCATGCCTTCAATACCAGCACAGAATCCGGTGCCTTCGTCCCAGCATTGGGCTTGAAAGATGCATCCACTAGGGTATATCTGCGGAAATGGTTTCATCACGATCCTGCCCTGTGGAATGAGTTCCGCCGGCGTTACTTCATCGAACTCAAAGAAAACCCTGCTTCGTGGCTTCCCATGCTGAAAGCCGCACGTCGCGGCGATGTCACGCTGATCTATAGCAGCCATAATTCTGAGCACAACAATGCCATTGCGTTGAAGGAGTTCCTGATCCAAAGTCTCGGCACAGAGAATGATGTCTAATCCTGTATGGAGAATTGCATGATGGAATCTCGCTGTCACTAGATTTGAAAGGATATGCTTCGTTCCGACTCCCGCGCGATTGCTCGTCGTCGTCCGCCCAGCAACTCCTGCGCGCTGATACTCCCACATACTCGCCCGCTCTCGCGATCCACCACCGGCATACTCATCACCCCGGTAGTCGCCATCTCCTCCGCCACGGCACGGCAGGTTTCATCCGTATAAGCAAGGACCTCGGGCAATGCCTCAAGTGGGTCACTCTTCTCCCCGGCTTCAACTGAAGCGGAAAGCTCCATCATCACCTCCGCCACACTGACCATCTCTAGCGGATCTACCCCATACTCACGCGACAGGTGGTACCCGCGACGACTGAGCTTCTCTGTCAGAATTGACCGCGGCATCACCAAGGAGGTCACCATGTAGGATGCCGTACACGCAAGTGTCAGCGGCAGCAGCGCCGGAAGAGCGTGGGTAAGTTCAACAGAGAAAAGAATCGCTGTCAGCGGCACGCCCAGCGCGCCCGAGAGCATTGCTCCCATCCCCATCAACGCCCAAAGCGCCTGCGTCTCACCGGGCATATGCGCCAGCTGGGCGACCGATTCTCCGATTGCCGCGCCAATCATCAACAAGGGCGCCAACACACCGCCCGACGTTCCCGAACTCAGTGAAAACACCCACATCAGCGATTTGGCAATCAGCAATCCAAAGAGAAGCGATACCGGAGCACTGCCACGAAGCACCTCCGCGATATTGTCGTATCCAACGCCCAACCCACGTGGAAAGAATAAGCCGCCCGCACCGATGCCGATGCCGCCTATCGCCGGCCACCACATCCAGTGCAATTTCAAGCGACCGCAAAAGTGCTCGAATCCATCCTCCAAGCCGTACATCAAGCGACTCAGCCCAGCCGAAGCAAAACCGACAAGCATTCCCAGTGGAGCCGCCACAAGCATCGCCGTCTTCAAGTGAAGGTCTGAGTGCAGCTCGACAGGGAAGAGCGGTCCCGCACCCAGCCAACTGATGCGCAACACACCTGCTATCACACTCGCCACTGCTACCGGAACCAGCGATCGCGGCCTCCACTCGAAGAGCAGCAACTCGACTGCCAGCAGGATCGCAGCTAACGGAGCCGCAAAGGTTGGCGACATACCGGCAGCCGCGCCTGCCACCAGCAGCGTCGTCCGTTCGGCGTCCGTGAGCTTAAGCCACTGCGCGACCAGCGAACCGAAGGCTCCGCCCGTCATGATGATCGGTCCTTCGGCACCGAACGGACCACCCGAGCCAATCGCGATGGCTGCCGAGAGCGGCTTGAGCACGGCAACCTTGGGATCGACGCGCGCGCCACGCAGCAGAATCGCCTCAATCGCCTCCGGTATTCCGTGCCCGCGAATCTTGTCCGACCCATAGTACGCGAGGAGCCCTACAAGCAGCCCGCCAACCACGGGAACCAGCGGCATGATCCATGGCGAAAGAGGTGACCCGGCAGGTCCTACCATCGTCAAGCTCAGCCGGTGATAGTAGAACGCGTTGGTCGCGAGCGCAATGGCCCGCAAAAGCACGGCCAAAGCCGCCGCGCCTGCGCCGATAAAAAGTGCCACCACGGTCAGCAGCCACACGCGGTGATCGACGGTAAAGTCGCGCAATGCAGACGGTCGCGATCTCATCGAGCTTCTGCAGGGACGCCGCCGTGCGCGTGCATGCTGATATGCTCCAAAGCCTGTGCCAGCCGCGGTGCCCGTTCGTTCAACTCCCATGCATGTTCGCCTGCCAGCCGGCCCATGACCTGCTTGCCTTTGCGCGTCAATCGCAAAATCGCCCGCCGCCCGTCGCATGTGTCCACTGTTCGCGTCAGCAGGCCTTCGCGCTCTGACCGATCTACAAGTTCGACCGCGCTATTGTGCTTCAGCCCAAGTCGCTCGGCCGCATACGCGATCGTCACGACTGCACCCTCGGGAGCGCCGGCCACCTGTAAGAGAAGTTGATGTTGCTGAGGCTGTAGCCCCGCTTCCAGCGCCGCGCGTTCGCTGAAGTGCACAAAACAACGCAGCTCAAAACGAAACTCAGCCAGGGTCCTCAGCAGCGGGTCAGGACCGGGCAGTACAACTCGAATTCCCATAAATACATCGTGCCACGATATTTCTTGTCGCGCAAGGCCCCTTACCGATCACTTTGGGCTTATTCTTGTAATAGGTGAACCATGCGGAGAGGAATGTTTCCGCATTCCTCCGCGCCCGTCCTGAAACAGGAGTTCTCAATGACCGCTGAGTTGATCCACCGCCTGCACTTTGCCTTCACCATCACCTTCCACTATCTCTTTCCTCAGCTCACCATGGGTCTTGGCCTTCTGATTGTGGTGCTCAAGTCGGTAGCGCTCAAGACCGGCGACGAGAAGTGGGACCGGGTGGCGCGATTCTGGGGGCGCATCTTCGCTATCAACTTCGTCTTCGGCGTGGTCACCGGCATCCCCATGGAGTTCGAGTTCGGCACCAACTGGGCGCGTTTCGCGCGACTGTCCGGCGGCGTCATTGGCCAACCTCTGGCCATGGAAGGAGTTTTCAGCTTCTTTCTGGAGTCGGCCTTTCTGGGCCTATTTCTTTATGGCGAGAAGCGGATATCCAAACTCATGCATTGGTTTTCGGCAGTGATGGTCTTTGTGGGTTCATGGGTATCGGGGTTCTTCATCATCGTCACCGATGCCTGGATGCAGCATCCAGTGGCCTATGATCGCCTGCCCAACGGGCAATTCGAGGTGCTCAGCTTCTGGCAATTGCTCCTCAACCCCTGGGCATTGCTCCAATATGCACACAATATGACCGGCGCAGTCATCACCGGCTCATTCGTAATGGCCGCCGTAGGCGCATTTTATCTTCTGGAAGGGCGGCTGGACGAGTATGGCCGCGTTTTTCTCAAGGTTGGCGTCATCGCCGGATTGGTTGCCTCGATCCTCATCATCTTCCCCACCGGCGACCTGCACGGCAAATATGTGGCCCGCAACCAGCCGGCTGCGATGGCCGGGATGGAAGGTCTTTTCAAGACCGAGAACGGCGCGGGAATGGTGCTCATCGGCCAGCCCAATGAGGACACCGGCCAGATCGACAATCCTATCGTGGTGAACGATATGTTGAGCTTCCTCATCTACGGAACGACCAAAGCCGAGGTGAAGGGACTAGATCAAATTCCCCACGACCAGTGGCCTACCGCCCTACCACTGCTCTTTTACGCCTACCACATCATGGCCGGCCTCGGAACCTGGTTTGCACTGCTGATGATCGTCTCCTCGTTTCTGCTCTGGCGCAAGCGGCTTTACACAGCGCGCTGGGCGCTGTGGGCGCTGCTGCTCAGCTTTCCACTGCCTTACATCGCCAATACCGCGGGCTGGATGACAGCCGAACTGGGCCGCCAGCCCTGGCTCATCTATGGCCTGATGCGCACCAGCGAAGGCTACTCGAATACCGTCTCCGCCAGCAACGGACTGTTCACATTGCTGGGATTCATGGGGCTCTACTTGCTGCTGGGTCTCCTATTCACAGTCCTGATCTATCGAGAGATCAGCAACGGACCAGAGGCCATCGCTGCCAATGCGGTTCATGCCGATTGATGTTTTCATCCGCCATTGAAGAGAGAAAAATTGGAGCTTGGTCATGATGGGTTTTATCTGGTTCTGGATGGTTGCTGTAATGATCGTTGGCTATGTGGTGCTCGATGGCTTCGATCTCGGCGTAGGTGTGCTTCATCTGTTCCTGGTGCGCTCGGAGGCGGAACGCCGCACAATGCTTGCCAGCATCGGTCCGGTATGGGACGGCAATGAAGTCTGGCTGCTGGCTGGCGGCGGTACGCTCTACTTCGCCTTTCCGCTGCTCTACTCCTCGGCATTTAGCGGCTTCTATCTGCCGCTGATGATCGTGCTCTGGCTGCTGATTTTGCGCGGCATAAGCATCGAGTTGCGCAACCACATCGAAGTTGGTGTCTGGCGCGCGTTGCTTGACGGCGTCTTCGGCTTATCGAGCGCCCTCCTGACGATCTTCTTCGGCGCCGCCCTTGCAAACGTCCTGCGTGGCGTTCCGCTCAATGCCGACGGCTACTTCTTCCTGCCCCTCTGGACTAACTGGCAGCCCGGACTCCATCCCGGCATTCTCGATTGGTACACGGTCATCGGCGGCCTGGTGGCGCTGGTGGCGCTCACGCTGCATGGCGCTCTCTGGCTCGCCATCAAGACCTCAGGCGAACTCGCTCAACGCGCCCGCCGCATCGTCACCCCACTCTGGCTTGCGCTGGCGGCCCTTACCGGCGTCAGCCTCGCCGCCACCATCAGCGTCCGTCCAGCCAGTCTGAACAACTACTTCAATTACCCCTTCACCTTCGTCGTTCCCGTCGGAGTCATCGCTTCCATGGCCGGCATATGGCTCCTCAATCGAAACGCCCAGCCAGTCAAGGCGTTCCTCTCTTCCTGCCTCTATCTATTCTTCATGCTGTCCGGAGCGTGCTGGGGGCTGTATCCCACGCTACTGCCGGCGATAACCGGTGCGGACCGCGACATCACCCTTAACCGAGCCATCTCCGGCCCACACACGCTAGCCGTTGGCCTGGTCTGGTGGGGCTTTGGCATGGTGCTGGCCATCGGCTACATTGTCTTTGTGTACGCCAAGTTTCGCGGCAAAGTCGATCTGCACTCGGACGGGCAGTGAAGGTTTGGATGAACGCGTTTGAACGACAGGGCGGAACTTTAATATCGGAATCAACTATAAACATTCTCGTATTGTAGCCGCCGGTCACAAACCTATAAACTAACGTCTCTCCCATGCCGTGTAAGTTTCAAAAAGACGTTTTGCCCGATAAGAACCGTAATGCCAACAACAACCGAGGAGACTATAGCAGAGCGGAAACCAGGAAATCAATAACAAACAGGTATTCAAGCAGATAGGTAATGGTAAACGCCGATTGCGACTGCGATCCTCACCCGAAGACGGGCCATGGATTCGGATCGCCATGCCGACTTCCCGGTACTGATCGGACTCGATTTGCGCTACGTATATACTTGCCGTAGCTGCGTGTCGATTCCTTCAGAGACTTGCGCACAAACCTCGGCTTATCTTCCCGGTTGAAAACGGTTGAGAGAAATGGAAGATCAACAAACGAAGGAGGATCGAGAGACTCGAATCGACCACATCGTGGCCCCCCTCGCATCCCTATTCAAGCAATCGGGGGATTGCATCGTCTGGATTGGTTCCGGCCTCTCCGTCAACTGTGGTTATCCACCTCCAACGTCGCAATGAACGCCGCAGGCGACCGATCTAATTCGAATGTCGGGGTGCTCATCCTGCTTCCCCCAAGTTGTACGCAGGCAAGGTGGTAAGGCGTCCGTCCTCGACTGGGCCACCCACAGTGAAATGGTAGAAGCTCTGCCAATCGCGCGAAGAGATGCCGAACACCTCATGAACCGGATCATCGAAGTAGCAGCCGATCCCGGTCGCACGAATGCCCGCCTCTTCCGCCTCTAGGTACAGCACCTGGCCCACGAGTCCGGCCTCCCAGAAGAGATTTCGGTAGAAGCCGGCGCCATAGACAACCAAACTGTCCATGTATTCGGCGATCATCCCAAGGCTGAAGGCCCCATCCCCCGCAATGTCTTGACCGCAGGAGACGCTCGCAGCCAGAGTACGGCAGTCTCCCTCCTTCAGTAGGAATAGCGGAAGGCCATGCGGACACGACGGAGGGCGTTGCCATAGGAACTCAGGCCGCATCGCTTGCCGGAGTGTCTCGACCTTCTCCGGATCCCGAGCGAGCACGTAGAGACCAGGAGGCAAGTCGTTCACGCGGTGCACGAAGAGGCCCAGGTGGATGCGTGGGCGCCAAGGTAGGGCGTCCCATGGCATAGATTGGCCGTCTCGGGTGGGTACGAGACGAGCCAACATCCGGAAGAAGGTCGCCGCAGGAATCGCTGTGTCCCCGTCCATGCTCACCGCGCTCCTGCGCCCCAGGATAACTTTTTCCGCAGTGAAGACCCCGAACCGAACTGGCGCCCCGAAAAGCTCTTCCTCCGAAGGGAACCTGGAGAACTCTTCGTCGGCCGCAATCCTCGAATTTGTAGTGGCGACAGCCACCTGGTCGATCACTGGCCAATCGACGCCGTGCTCCGGACTCAGCACGTTAGCTGTGCCGTACCACTGAGAATTGGCCACCTGGGTTACCAACTCTTTGGACAGGCAGAGGCCCCGGTCGCTGGCCCATTTCTCC
>CABDYB010000209.1_pt1 | contig 19175 bp, 16 predicted proteins | sample 3131861 | NCBI WGS metagenome assembly CABDYB01 (sample SAMEA5534336, study PRJEB31848) | metagenome | biome: tundra; feature: field; material: soil | place: USA | collected 2013-05 | depth 0.15 m | reverse complement strand
GCGGCTTGCAATATCTGGCCGGGAATGTTTTAATCAGGATATTGAAACAGGGGTGCTCCACGAAGTGGGGCTGAGAAATACCCTAGAACCCGATCCGGATAATACCGGCGTGGGAAGCTTTCGTAGCCGAACGGCTCTCTTCCTCGATTCGCAGCTGAGTTCTCTTGTTTCATAAAGTTGGAAACAAGGGGAGTTTTTATGTTCATAGCTGCCGGCGCCTATTTGGCCCATCTTACATTTCAACCGCATTCACACAAGGTTCCGGGCCTGTTTTCTGGCCAGGTGTCTGCTTGCCATCGAGTCCGCGCGCACCGCACGCTCTGGGCTACAGGATTTCTGCTTTTCGGTCTAACTGCGTCTCTGTGCGTAAACGCGCAGAGACCGACGCCCGCGCCAGGCAAGCCTGCCCCGCCTGCCGAGACGCCCAAGCCAGCCACGGCCACACAGCAAATTCCGCGCGTGATTACCACGGTATTGGTGCATGGCGAAATGCCGGGCGAGTATCTTCCTGAGGCTGTCACGGTGGGCAATCTGGATGGCGTGCCGCTGGAGCAGTCGCCGCTTTCGGCTACGGTGGTCACTCGCGAGTTGCTCATGGATCAGGGCGCGCGCGTGCTTTCCGACGTGGTGAAAAACGATGCCTCAATCGGCGAGGACTACGCGCCGGTGGGCTACTACGGCGACTACGAGATTCGCGGCTTTCCGATTGACCTGGCCACTGGAATGCAAATCAACGGCATGACCATTGCCGGCGAGCAGGATGTGCCACTGGAAAACAAGGAGCGTGTAGAGTTTCTCAAAGGCATCGCCGGGGTGGAGAGCGGCGTGGCCTCGGCCGGCGGGCTGATCGACTACGTGACGAAGAGGCCGGCAACGATTAAGGCCGTCGATCTGGCTTCCGACCACCGCGGCACGGCCTATGGCGCGGTCGATCTGGGACGACTCTTCGGCAGCCGCAAGCAGGTGGGCGTGCGCGCAAATGTGGCTGGCGAGCAGATCATGAGTTATGTCAACGACGCCAATGGCTGGCGCGCAATGGGCGCGGGAGCGGCTGACTGGAAGTTCAGCCCCAGGGCAATTTTGAAGGGCGACTTTGAATACCAGCACAAGGTGGAGCGCTCGGTCTGCGGTTATCAACTGCTGGGCGGAACGACGGTGCCCGATCTTGACAAGATGTATCCTTCAACGATGCTGGGCGAGCAGTCATGGGCCAAGCCGAATACCTTTGACACATTCAATACCGGCGCGAGGCAGGACTACGACTTGCCTCGCGGGTGGCGGGCCTTTGCCGCGGCGAGTTACAGCCATTCTCTCATCGACGACAACGTGGTATATGCCTACGGAAACAGCGTTGCAGGCCCCAGCTACTTCTTCGCACCCGACGGCACTTACGACATCTACGACTATCGCAATCCAGGCGAACTGCGCATCGACGCGCAGGCCGAGGCGCTGATCACCGGCCACGTCAAGACCGGAGCCATCACGCACGATGTGACCGGCGGCGGCGAACTGTTTCTACGCAGCGTGCAGCAGCCCGGCCCACGACCGGACAATGCGCCTGACAACATACAGAATGGCTCGGTGTACGCCTACGTCGGCTCCGAGAATATCTACCAACCCATCGCGACCTTTCCCATGGAGACCGACCCCATCACGGGCACGCCGGATCAAGCCGGCCCGCGCGCGCTGTGGGAAGACAATCACCAATCGGCCGCGGTGATGCAGGACCGGATGCACTTGCCAGGGCACATTCAACTGCTGGCCAGCGCCCGCGAAGACTCGCTGCGCGACCATAACTTCAACGGAGGCTCGGTCACCAACAAGTATGTCTGGCTGCCGCAGTACGCGCTCACCTACAATCCTGTGAACGGCCTCACGCTCTATGGCAACTACGGAGTGCTGCTGTCGCTGGGTCCGCAGGCGCCGTGGTGGACCGATAACGCCAACGTCTTCCTGAACGCATTTCTGACGCGCCAGGCGGAAGTCGGCGCGAAGTACGAACCGGGCCACAACATTCTGCTGACCACGGCGCTCTTTCATATGCGCGCGCCGTTCTTCTATCCGAAGATCATTCAGGCTCCCGACAACGCTTGCCCGGCAAATGTATTCAGTGCACCGGGCGATCTGTGCTTTGAGTCTGAGGGCCGCGAAACCCACGACGGGATTGAGATGAACGCGCAAGGCAAAGCGGCGAGTTGGATGCAACTAAGCGCTTCAGTAACGGCCATGCGGGCAATTTCAAACGATACAGGCACTCCTTCCTTCGATAACAAGCAGGTTTTGAATGTGCCCCACCTGCACACGGCATTCTTTGCCGATCTTGCATTGCCCCATGCGCGCGGATTGCACCTGATGCCCGGCTGGGGTTACACCGGCCGCAAGGAGGCTACGCGCGACGATGCGGTCAGCGTGCCGAGTTACAACCTATTCAACCTGGGCGCGCGCTACACACCGGGTGGCGAGAAAGGCCGTGTAACTCTGCGCCTCTATGCTGATAACATCACCGATAAGCGTTACTGGAAGGATACCGGCGCAAGTTATGGGGATACCTTCATCCACCTGGGTGCTCCCACGACGGTGCGGTTTTCAGCGCATTACACTTTCTAGGTTTACGGAAGATGCAGAGGACGCGCGAGCGATGACGACGACGGCAACAGTGCATGGCATGGACGGCAGGCTGGTGGAACCCGACTGGCCGCCGCTCACGCTGGGCGAGGTGCGCGCGCTGCTTGCTATCTTTCCCGGCTGCGGCGAGCCGATTGAAATTCTATCGGTGAGTCCACGGCCGTTTTCCGCGGCGAGCGTAGTGGCGACGAAGAGCGGGCGGGTGTTCATCAAGCGCCATCACAGATCGGTTCGCGACCGGGAAGGATTGCTCGAAGAGCATCGCTTCATGCAGTATCTTCGAGAGCACGGCGCGCAGTCGCCACGCGTTTTTGCGGCCTCTTCGGGCGAGACTGTGATTGAAATCGGCGCATGGACCTTTGAGGTGCATGAAGTTCCGGAGGGCGTGGACATCTATGAAGAGGCGCTCTCGTGGACGCCGTTTCGCTCGACGGCTCACGCGCGCTCAGCGGGAGAGGCGCTGTCGCGGCTGCATTTGGCCTCGCAAGGGTTCGACGCGCCTGTGCGCAAAACGCAACCCCTGGTGGCTGGCTTCACGATCTTTGCAGCGGAGGATCCAGGTGAGGCGATGGAGCGCTACATAGAGGCGCGGCCTGCGTTGGCGGAGGATGCGGATGTGCGCAACAGTTGCGGCGAGGCGCTCGAATTGCTGGCGCCGTTTCATGCAGAGTTGAGACCGCTGTTGCCTGCGCTGAAGAGTTTGTGGACGCACAACGACTTGCACGCGTCGAACCTTCTATGGAGCGATGCAAGCGACGATGCGCGAGCCGCGGCGGTGATCGACTTCGGGCTTGCCGACCGCACGAACGCAGTGCACGATCTGGCGCAAGCCATCGAGCGCAATATTGTAGAGTGGCTTGATCTGATGGAAGACCCCGCGCGGGGAGATGAAGTGCGTGTGCACATCGATCATCTTGAGGCGATGCTCGACGGCTACGAGCAAGTGCGGCCACTTTCAGAAGAGGAGGCCGCGGCTCTGGCGCCGATGACGGCACTCTGCCACGCGGAGTTTGCACTGACAGAAGCAGATTATTTTCTGGGCGTGCTGCACTCGAAGGAGAATGCGAAGGTGGCTTTGATTGATTACCTGGTGGGTCATGCGCGCTGGTTTCGCGGCGCGGGCGGGCAAAAACTTCTGGAAGCAATTAGCCGTTGGGCCGCGAAACGGGGGCGGCAAGAAGCACCGCTCGCAGGAGCCGAAGACTGATGCATTGGACGACAATCGCGAATTATTTTGCCGCTAACTGGATGGAAGACGCAGGCTTCCTCACCACGCTTGTGGGTATCTGGCTCACGACGCGCCGCAACCTTATCTGCTGGCCGGTGGTGTTGATCTCCGACGTGCTTTATTTGATTGTTTTTTATCGCGTCCGCTTGTATTCCGATGCGCTACTACAGATTTTCTTTTTAGCATTCACGCTGTATGGCTGGTGGTACTGGTGGCGGGGTGTGCGCGAAGAGGGCGAGGTGCGCGTGGTTCGACTGTCCACATTTAGCCTGTTGGCGGGATTGGCTGCAGGAGCGGCGGGAAGCGTGCTGATGGGGTTGCTGATGGAGCGGATGGGCGCGGCGCTGCCTCGGCTGGACGCGGCGTTGATGAGTTACAGCCTGGTGGCCAGTTGGTGGCAAACGCGCAAGCATACAGCGAATTGGTGGCTTTGGATTGCGGTGGATCTGGTCTACATCGGGGAATATCTCTACAAGGGGTTGAGGCCGACTGCGGCGCTCTACGCGCTGCTCGCGGGCCTGGCCGTGCTGGGACTTAGGGATTGGAAGCGGGCGGCCTCAACTCAGACCGCTGCTTGAACGACGTTGTGCAGAGGCTCTCCGTTGATGTAGCGGCGCAGTTCATCGGCGGCTGTCTTGAGCGAACGGGGTGCGAACTGCGGGCTCGATCCGGCCACATGGGGCGTGAGCAGCAGGTTGGGGCAACTCCACAACGGGTGGCCTTCGGGCAGCGGCTCGGGATCGGTGACGTCGAGAGCGGCGCGAATGTGGCCGGCGTTGAGCGCATCGACCAATGCGTCCGTGTCCACAATAGGACCGCGCGCGGCGTTGACCAGCAGCGTACCCTGCCGCATCAGCGAAAGTTGGCGTCGGCCTATCAGATGATGCGACTCGGCAGTCGAGGGCAGGATCAGAATCACAACTTCTGCTTGCGGCAAGAGGCTGTCGAGTTCGCTGACCGCATGAACCGACGGCTTGGCGTGCGCAGTGCGGGCGATGCGCAACAATTCCACATGAAAGGGCGCGAGCATACGCTCGATCTCTTTGCCGATGGCGCCGTAGCCCACCAACAGCATGGACTTGCCGGTAAGTTCCTCTAACATGACGGGCGGATAAAGCGGTCGCGCATCGCCGGTAATGCGAGCGTAGTGCGTGCTGGCTTCGAAGCGGCGTTTCCACACGCCGGAACGCTGCACTTCGAGATAAAACGGGAAGTACTTCAGTGTGGCCAGGATTGCGCTAAGCGTCCACTCGGCGGTGGAGACGCTGTGCGCGCCATGGGCGTTGCAGATGGTGACGTGCGGACCTGCCACGCCGGGGATCCACTCCGTGCCGGCCATCAAAGACAGGATTAGCCGCACACCGCGCAACCGCGGCCAGAGGTTCATGGCGAGCTTCGGATAGGGGTCAGGAATCCAAACGTCGATGTCGATGTCGTGGTCAAGATCGTTGGGCAAAGGAACAAGTTCAACTTCCGGAGGGAAATCGCACAAGAACTCAGCGGGTAAGGTGGCAGGATATCCGACACGCATCATGGAAAAAGTCTCTCGCGAAACGGGATTCTGTGCAACATACTACATGAGATGTGATGTTCCGCGCGAAGTAATGATTCGCATTCTTTTGCAATAGACGGAAAATCATACCGCGAGCAAATTTGTATAAACGGCCATGCCGACCACGGCGTCGGCGCCCAGCACGTCCAGCGCATCAACTTCCTGCTGGCTGCGAATGCCGCCGGCCACAATGAGCTGGCGCTGGGTGAGTTTACGCAGACGCGCGGCTGTGGCTATGGGAAAACCTTGCATCAATCCTTCGCCATCCACGTGCGTGTAGAGAAATGCGGCGACGTGAGATTCGAGTTGCGGAATCGCTTCGTCGGGAGTGAGTGCCACCTGCGCCTTCCATCCTTTGACGGTGATGCGGCCATTTTTGGTGTCGATGCCGGCAACTACGCGGTCCGTGCCAACGGCCGCGGCAAGCGCGGCGGCAAACTCTGTGTTGACCGCACCCTCCGCGGAGAAGAGCGCCGAGCCAATGATGACGCGCTTTGCGCCCGCATTGAGCACCTGTTGCGCGCGCTCGATAGAGTGGATGCCGCCGCCGGCTTGAACTGGCAGCCGCTTGGCAATCCGCGCTACCAGTTCCGAGTTATCGCCCTGGCGCATGGCCGCGTCGAGATCGATCAATTGGACTAAAGGAAATTTAAAGAACTTTTCGATCCAGTACTCGAAGTCGTCGAAGGCCAGGCGCAGCTTTTCGCCTTGCACCAGTTGAACAATTTGTCCGCCCAGCAAATCGATGGAAGGAATCAGCATGGAAGCCTCACGGAGACGCCCGCCTTGGCCAGCTCTTCTTTGAGCGACCGCGCACTGGAGACGCCGAAATGAAAGATGCTGGCGGCCAGCGCCGCATCGGCCTTTCCGCGCCCGAAGACATCAACAAAATGCTCGACGGTCCCAGCGCCGCCCGAAGCGATGACGGGAATGTTGACGGCTTCGCTGACGGCGGCGGTCAGCTCGCAATCGAAGCCGGTGCGCGTTCCATCGCAGTTCATCGAGGTGAGCAGGATTTCGCCTGCGCCGCGGGCCTCGGCCTCGCGCGCCCACTCGACGACGCGGCGGCCGGCCAGCTTGCGGCCGCCTTGCACGAAGACCTGCGCATCGCGCACAGGGTCAGAGGCTTCGGAGTCACGGCGCGCGTCGATTGCGACCACGACCGCCTGCGCGCCGAAGCTGCGTCCGATGGCGTCGATCAATGTTGGGTCGGCAAGTGCGGCGGAGTTCACGCTCACCTTATCCGCGCCTGCCTCGAAGACCTGCGCCGCATCGTCTGCGGTGCGAATGCCGCCGCCTACACAAAAGGGCACGAATAACTCACGCGCTGTTCGGCGCACCGTGTCAAGCAGCGTCTGGCGGCCCTCATGCGTTGCAGTAATGTCGAGCAGCACAATTTCGTCGGCTCCTTCGCGCGCGTGACGCGCAGCCTGCGTGGCCGGATCGCCCGCGTCGATCAGATCGACGAACTGCACACCCTTCACAACACGTCCGTCGTGAACATCGAGGCAGGCGATGATACGTTTGGTAATCATTCATTACCTTTCCCACTTGAGAAAATTCTTGAGAATCTTCAGCCCGGTTGCGCCGGATTTTTCGGGATGAAATTGCACGCCCATCACGTTGCCGCGTTCGACCGCCGACGCGAAAGGCTCAATGTAGTAGGTGGTAGCTGCGGTGTCATCAGTCACGGGAGCTTTGTAGGAGTGCGTGAAGTAGACGTACTCGCCCGGCTCGACGCCAGTAAGCAGACGTGAGTTGGGGCGGATCTCCAGCGAATTCCAGCCGACGTGCGGAACTTTTTCCGTGCTTTCGGGAAAGCGCGCGCAGGATTCTGAGAAATGCGCGAGACCCGGCTGCGCGGGCGCTTCGCTTGAACCAGCGTAGAGCCACTGCATTCCAACGCAGATTCCCAGGAACGGAATGCCGCGCGCAATCACCGCACGAATCGCGGGCGTAAGGCCGGTTGCGTCGAGCCGTTCGGTGGCGGCGAAATGACCAACGCCGGGAAGAACGATGCGCTCAGCGCTTTCGACCAGCGATAGATCGCCGTCGGTCACTACGGCTTCAGCACCCACGTAGCGCAGCGCCTTGAGCACCGAGGTGAGATTGCCGGCTTTGTAATCGATCACGGTTACGCGCATCACAATAATCCTTTGGTGGAGGGCAGCATCTTTCCCAGTTGCTTGTCGCGCGAACAGGCTACGCGCAGCGCACGCGCAAAGGCTTTGAAGATGGCCTCGATTTTATGGTGGCTGGAGCGGCCGTACATGGTTTTTACGTGGACGTTGGCGCGTGCGCCGCGCGCAAAGCCTTCAAAGAAATCCGTTACCAGTTCGGTTTGCAGATCGCCCACCAGGCGCGCGCGGACTTTGGTTTCGACGGCAAAAGCAGCGCGACCGCTGAGGTCAATTGCAGCGATGGCCAGAGTTTCGTCCATGGGCATCAAGAAATATCCGGCGCGCAGGATGCCGCGTTTGTCGCCGAGCGCGCGATCAAAGGCTTCACCCAGCGCGATGCCGACGTCCTCGACAGTGTGGTGTTGATCCACGTCAAGGTCGCCCTTGCAGGTGAGTTCAAGGTCGAAGGCGCCATGGCGCGTGAAGAGCTCCAGCATGTGATCGAAAAAGCGAATGCCAGTGGAGATTTTGTATTGGCCGCTGCCTTCGAGCTTCAGCTTGATACTAATGCGCGTCTCGGTGGAGTTGCGTTCGACGATGGAAGTGCGCGAGGATGCGGGTTTGGCGTTTTTCCTGGGCGTCACAGAGCGCCTCCTTTCTTATTGAGTACGGTCAGAACTTCATGGAGGGCCACGACGGCCTGGCGCATTTGCTCGCGTGTTCCGATGGTGATGCGCACCCTGCCATCGCAGCCGGGATCGCTTGATCGGTCGCGTACGAGCACGCCCGCTGCGCTCATAAGTCGCGCGAACTCCTTGTGCTGCGCGCCGATTTCGACGAGGACGAAGTTGGCGCGACTGGGCCAGCGGCGGACGCGGGCTTCGTCGAGTGCGACTTCAAACTCTTTGCGCGCAGCAAGCACTTCAGCTACGTACCAATCGAGATAGGCGGTGTCTTCGAGCGCTGGCGGAAGGCAGGCCAGCGCAAGCGAGTTCACGCTGTAGGGCGAGAGAACGCGTTTGATCCAGCGCATCAATTCCATGGGTCCGGCAAGCAGACCGAGACGCAGTCCGGCAACGCCATAGGCTTTTGAAAATGTGCGCGCGATAATCAAATTAGGGATTACTCCGACCTGATCAATGACGGTTTCGCCGTGGAAGTGAAAGTAGGCTTCATCAACTAAGAGAACGGCGTGGGGTGCGCGCGCGGCAATTTCCAGCAACTGCGTACGCGTGGCCGCAGAGCCGGAAGGGCTGTTGGGATTGGCGATGGCGATGACCTTGGTGCGCGGCGAGATGGCTGCAAGCAGGCGCTCGAAGGGAAACTGCAAGTCGTCGCCAGCGAGTACTGCAACAACGCGCGCGTCGGTGGCCGATGCGTAGACCTCGTACATGGTATAGGTGGGCACGGGCAACAACAGCTCGTCGCCCTCTTCGAGGAAGGTTTCGAAGAGCACGTGAATGGCTTCGTCCACGCCATTGGTGAGCGCGACCTGTTCAGGCGCGAGGTCGAGATGCGCGGCGACGATGGCCTCCACCGGCTGGCGCTCGGGATAACGAGTGAGGCTGCCCGCACTGATGCGGCCCAGCACTTCGCGCACTTTGGGCGAGCAGGCTACAGTGTTCTCGTTGAAGTCCAGGCGCAGCGCGTCGCGGCAGCCGAGTGGAGGGTGATACTCCTTCATGGCCTGCACGCGGGCGCGTGGCGCCACCTGCGGTGGAGCCAACTCAACCGTTGTTCGTTCAGTCATGGCTGCTCCTCTTCTTCTCGTAGCGAACGCGGATGGATTCAGCGTGGGCGGTGAGGCCTTCGGCCTCGGCCAGCAATGCCGCGGACGGGCCAAGTATGCGCATAGCCTGTGCCGAATACTGCTGCACGGTGATGAGCTTGACGAAATCGTTGACGCTGAGGCCGCCGCGCACTCGCGCCATTCCGCCGGTGGGCAGAGTGTGATTGGGGCCGGAGATGTAATCGCCCATGGGTTGCGCGGACCAGCGGCCCACGAAGACTGAGCCTGCGTTTTGAACCCAATCGAGATCGCTGGCGGCGTCCACAGTGAGATGTTCGGGTGCAAGACGATTGGTGATGGCGCGCGCTTCGTTTACGTTCGATGCAAGAATGACCAGGCCATCGCGATCAAGCGCCTGACGCGCGACGGAATTGTTGGCGCTTCGCGCTATTACTTTTTGAACGACCTCTTTCGCCAAGTCTGCACGCGTGGTGATGAAGATGGCCAGCGCTTCGGGATCGTGCTCGGCCTGCGCGACGAGATCGGAGGCGATGCCGGTTGCGTTGCCGCGTTCGCTGGTGACGATAATCTCCGTGGGTCCGGCAAGCATGTCGATAGCGCAGTCAAATGCAACCAGCCGCTTGGCGGCGGTGACATAGAGATTGCCGGGGCCGACGATCTTGTCGACGCGCTGAATGGTTGCTGTTCCATAGGCCAGCGCGGCTACGGCGTGCGCACCGCCCAAGCGATAAAACTCCGTGATGCCGAGCAAGTGCGCGGCGGCGAGAGTTTCCGGCACGGGCTTGGGCGAGACTACCGCGATGCTCTGAACGCCCGCCACTTGCGCGGGAATGACGGTCATAAGCAACGTGGAGGGAAGCGGATGACGGCCGCTGGGAACATAACAGCCCACCGAGCCAAGGGGACGGACAAGCTGGCCGGTGGTGAGACCGGGGATGGGTTCATCGCTGAATGAGGCGGGCAGTTGTGAAACGGCAAAGGAGCGAATCTGTTGGGAGGCGATGGTAAGCGCCTGCTGCATGGCTGGCGAGATGGCCTCCCACGCAATGGCCATTTCGTCGGGAGTAACGCGCAAAGCGGAGGCGCCTGCGAGGCCGTCGAATTGAGCGGCGTAGCGGAGCAGAGCGCGATCACCCCGCTTACGCACATCGGCCACAATGCGTTTTACAACGGGGAACACAGCATCGAGCGCCGCGCCGCCACGATCTTCGAGCGCGGCGAGAAGTTCTGCTGTTTGCTGTGCGCCGCGGCCTTTTGTCCGGATCAGTTTCATAGCGGTTCTCCGAGCTAGAGCACGACTTTGTTGAGCGGATACTCGACGATGCCTGTTGCCCTGGCCGCCTTGAGCTTAGGAATTACGTCGCGGGCCACGCGCTCTTCAACAATCGTGTTGACCGCGACCCAGTCGGAGTTGCTGAGCTGGGAGATGGTGGGCGAGTTGAGCGCGGGCAGCACGGCGAGGACCGCGTCAAGATTGGCGCGCTGCACATTGAGCATCAGTCCAACCTGCGATTGCGCGTCGATGGCGCCGCGCAGCATAAGCGCAATCTGGGAGAGCTTTTCGCGCTTCCACGGGTCTGCGAGAGTTTTTTGGCCGGCGATGAGATGGGTTTCGCTCTCCATGATGGTGTCGATGATCTTGAGGTGGTTGGCCTTGAGCGAGCTGCCGGTCTCCGTGACTTCGACGATGGCGTCGGCCAGCATGGGCGGCTTGACTTCGGTTGCGCCCCAACTGAACTCGACCTTGACGTTGACGCCCTTGGCGGCGAAGTAACGCTTGCTGACTTCCACTAACTCAGTCGCCACGATTTTGCCTTCCAGGTCTTCGGCTTTCTCGAAGCCGCTGCCTTCAGGGACGGCCAGCACCCAGCGCACCTTGCGGCGGCTCTGCTTGGCGTAGGTGAGCGTGGTGACGGTGGCGACATCGAGGCCGCTCTCGACCACCCAGTCGATGCCGGTGAGTCCGGCGTCGAGAACGCCGTGATCGACGTAGCGGGCCATCTCCTGAGCGCGGATCAACATGCACTCGATCTCGGGGTCGTCGATGGATGGAAAGTAGGAGCGACCGTCAGCGTAGATGTTCCAGCCGGCGCGCTTGAACAGAGCAATGGTGGCATCCTGCAAACTGCCTTTGGGAATGCCGAGTCTTAGCTTGTTAGCCACGAGTTACCTCTTTCTGGTTGGCATTTTGGCTGGCCGCGCTGAGAGGCAGCGGTTTGGTAAAGCAACTGACCGTGCCTTCGTGGCAAACGAGTCCGTCGCCCTCGACCACCACACGAAACAACAACGTATCGTTGTCGCAGTCGGTTGCGGCGGAGACGACGCGCAGGCGGTTGCCGCTGGTTTCGCCTTTCATCCACAATTTCTGGCGGGTGCGGCTCCAGAAGGTGACGAAGCCGGTCTCAAGGGTTTTTGCATAGCTGACGGGGTTGAGAAAGCCCAGCATCAGCACTTCGCCGGTGCGCGCATCCTGCACAATGCCGGGCGCGAGGCCGTCCATCTTGTCGAAATCGATTGTGGGGCTCGTATTGCTCATGGTTTTCCTTGGTTTTGGTTGAGTTTAGCTGGGAACACGAAAAAGCCCGCGGGCTGGGTCGCCGGCGGGCTTGGTTTCTTTGATCTCTCTGGCCGATTACATCAGGCCATGGCAGTCCGCCGGCATGGGGGTTCCATGATGATGGTGATGACCGTGATGGCGGTGGCTCTGCATCTAAATGAAACCATAACGGAAGATACGGCGCCGTGTCAACCATGGCTTCCTTCAAAGCTGCGAAACCTAGCGCGAAACTGTGTATTAAGACTGCTCCGCGCCCCCAGCCACGTGGGTCACATCTGCTGGTGTCGGGGTGCTCTCCTTATGCAGCAATTCGATCACCTGCTGATACAAGCGGTTGCGCATTCCGAAGCGCTCGGACGCGCGAGTCACATAGCGAATCAACAGCTCGATCCCCGATCCGGACAGACGCAGATTCACGACCGGAGCCGCGCTGAACAGACTCAGGCCATCGCCTCGCGCACCGCGTTTCCACTCATGCTCCGCCACGGCGGCACTCTCTGCCGTTTCTTTTTCTACCGCTTTGCGAATCTCCTCGACTATCTTCCGCGTGTCATCGGATTCCGGGATGCTGACGGTGATCTCATCCCACATCCACTGGCCGGCCGTGGAGAAGTTGAAGTACTTGCCGCGAATCGCGAAGTTGTTGAGGAAGGTGATGCGGCGGCCGGTTGGATGGCCTCTGTCCGCCAAATCTTCTGTTTCAAGCAAGGTCGTTCTCATCAGGCCAATTTCGGTGACTTCTCCGCACACGCCGTCGATCTCAACCCAATCGCCGATGCGTATGCCATTCTTGCCCATAAGAGCAAACCATCCGAAAAACGCGAGAATAAAATCCTGCATTGCGATCGTGAGACCGGCGGTGGTCAGGCCCAAAACCGTGGACATTTGCTGCGGCCAGCCGAAGACAACAAGCAGGATGAGCAAGCCACCGGCGACCTGTATACCCAACTGCAGAACGGAACGCAGGGTTTGGGTCTGGCGCCGGTCGAGCGCTGGATTGGCAATGAGCCACCGCACAAGGGCATCGCAGAGGATGATGCAAATGATGATAAAGGCAATCAGCGCCAGCGATTGAAGAATCAAATGCCATAGAGTTCGATGTTGCAGGAGCACCTGGGCAGACCATTTGCCATAAACGGTTGCAAGCTGCTGCTCTGTTTGAATACGGTCGCTGCAAATTGTGAGAAGCTGACGTTCCTCAGCCTTCTCTATGATGTTTGTCAGTCTCGATACACGGTCCGGCGTACCGCTGTCCTGCGCCGTTGTGCTTGCATTGGCCTTGGCCTCAAGGGCTTTGTGTTCGGCTGTCAAACTGGCTATGTCGGTTTGTGCCTGCTGCATGGCCTGCTGGATCGATGCGTAGCGGTCAAGCTGGCTCCTCCATGCCTTCAGCCGGCCTGCCAGCGTGCTGTGCCGCGTGGCGGACAGAACCGCTACCTCTGCAGGGCTGTGCGACTGGCTGTCGTACTTGCTCATCAACGCTTCATGCGCGGAAAGTTCCCCTTGAATCAGGGCGCGGTCATCGCCTGAAGCGCGTTCAAGCTCCTGCTGTGCATCCTCTAACTCGCTGGTATCCAGCCCGAGCTGGGCCTTGGCAACCTCAAGATCGTCATTGTCGCCAGCCGGCTTCGCAACATCCTTCGACGAAGTGGCACTGGAACCGGATGCCGCGGTCAGGCTATTGACCAGCGCCTGGTCTTCCTTGATGAGTTGTTGAAGCTGTATGACTCTCTGCGAGAGCGCAAGCGCATCGCCCATGAGGTTGCGATGCAGCGCCTGCGCGCTGGCATGGCGCAATGCCGAGGCAAAGGCCTGGTCCACTTCGTGATCGGCCAGACGTTCGGCTTCGTGCGCGTACTCCGTCTCCTCTGCTGTGACGGCCAGCGGCGCCAGGGCTTCGGCCGTTTGCCAGGGACGCAGATCGACGAGGGTCGTTTGGCTCTTCCCAACGCTGCGGACGTTACCCTGCCCAGAGAGAAAGGAGAGATGCGCCATGGCGTCGCGTGTGGTCCAGGAGAAGACCAGGCAAAGAACCAGCAGCGCAGCCATTGCGAGAAGAAAGATCAGATGGACCCGGCTAAATACGCGTTTGCGTAAGCGAGCGCCAGGAATGGGAGTAACGGGGAGTCCTGCCATACATCAATTGTTGCAGGTCCGCAGCAAATTCGAGCTTGAAACTGGCGATCTGGGCCTTTTCCCAAATTGCCGGCTTGCCGCCGAGGCGCGGCAGGGCAGAGAATGGAGCCGTGCGAGCAGGGACGCGATTCACGGCGGCAGCGGTCGTAATGCTGGGTCTTTGCCTGGCCGGACCGGCGCAGAGCCAGGATCGAGACACCCGTGGCGTGCCTAAAACATCCGCAACGGCCCCACGTCCGGAGATGCGTGTGGACATCAATCACGCCAGCGTGGAGGAACTGCTGAAGGTTCCCGGCATGACGCCGAGTTGGGCGGGACGCATCATTCGCTTCCGGCCCTACCGCACCAAGTTGGACCTACTGGAGCGCGGGGTAGTGACCAGCGAAGTTTACAACCAGATCAAGGATTATGTGATTGCGCACCGGGAGGCAAAGTGAACGTGGACGGTCCCACCCTAAATCACCCCAACGACGAAGACCTGTCGTTGGGGACCCCGATGCCGCAAAAAAAAGGACGCGGCGAGGGTGGGGCACCCATGTCCTTATGCTTCGGTCGGCTGTTGTGGATTGTCGTCACCGCGCCGGAGCAGCCTGCTCAGAATCACGTAAAGCACAGGGATAAAGAACAAATTGAGGACGGTGGAGAGCAACATGCCGCCGACGATGGTGGTGCCCACGGAGCGGCGACCCAGCGCGCCCGCGCCGGTGGCGAAGACCAGCGGCAGAACGCCGAGGATGAAGGCGAACGAGGTCATGAGAATGGGCCGCAAACGCAACTCGCCGGCCTCGGCAGCCGCGTCGGCAATGGAGCGGCCCTTTTTGCGGAGTTGCTCGGCAAACTCGACAATCAGAATCGAGTTTTTCGCCGAGAGTCCAATGAGCATGACCAAGCCGATCTGGCAGTAGACATCGTTGGAGAGGCCGCGCAACGAGACCAGGCCCAGCGCGCCGAGCACCGCCATGGGCACAGCCAGAAGAATAATGAAGGGCAGCGCGAAGCTCTCGTATTGCGCCGAGAGGGTGAGATAGACGACCAGGATGCCGAGAGCGAATATGATGAGCGCTTTGCCGCTGGATTCGATCTCGTCGAGCGTCAATCCGGTCCAGTCGAACTTCATGCCGGGCATCATCGTCTTGTTGGCTACGTCTTCCATGGCCGCGAGTCCCTGGCCGGAGCTGTAGCCGCGCGCGGGCGAGCCGTCGATTTCTACCGCTCGGAAAAGGTTGTAGTGGGTAATGACGGGCGGGCCGGAGCTTTCGGTCACCTTGGCCAGATTGTCGAGCGGAACCATCTGGCCGGAGTCGGAGCGCACGTAGTAGTTATGCAGATCGCTGGCCGACATGCGGAAGGGCTGGTCGGCCTGCACGAAAACGCGATAGGTGCGATTGTTGTAGTCAAAGTCGTTGATGTATTCCGATCCCATGAAGACGCTGAGCGTGTTGGTGATCTGGGAGAGCGGAATGTTCATCGTCTTGGCCTTCTCGCGGTCGATGGTGACCAGCACCTGGGGGTCGTTGGCCGAGTAGGTGGTGAGCAAGCCGGTGAGTTCCTTGCGCTGGCGGCTTGCGCCCACAATCTGATGGGCGACGCGGTCCATGTCGCTGAGCGTGTTGTTTCCCTGGTCCAGAAGCATGAACTGGAAGCCGCCATAGCTGCCGACGCCGGAAACGGCGGGAGGCTCGAACATCGCCACCAGGCCGCCATTGGGAGCGAACATCAGGCTTTGCAACTTGGGGTTCAGATCGGCGACGATGTCGGCGGTGGAGTGGCCCTTGCCACGGCGCTGATCAGACGGTGTGGTGGAGATGAACATCATGCCGGCGTTGGATGCGCTGCCAGCAAGGCTGAAGCCCATCACGGAGAATGCTCCGGCGATGTCCTTGTTGGTAGAAATAATGGCTTGGGCGCGGTCAGCCAGCGCGCCGGTGTATGCCAGCGACGAGCCCGGCGGGGCCTGCACAATGACCATGAGGAAGCTCTGATCTTCCTGGGGGATGAAGCCGGTGGGAACGTGCTGGTAGGTCCATACGGTTGCGCCCAGTCCGGCGAAGAAGAGCACGAGCAACGCGAAGCGCAGCTTGAGCGCCTCATGAATCGCTTTGGCGTAATTGGCCGACAGCCAACTGATCTGGGCGTCGGTGGAGTGAATGAATTTGGCAAAGAGGCGCGAGACCGGCGCGATGTGCAGGAAGTCGAGCTGCTTGGGCCGGTCCTCTTCGCCGCGCAGGAAGATAGCCGACAGGGCCGGCGAAAGCGTGAGCGCGTTGAAGGCGGAGATGGCGATGGCAAACGCGATGGTCAGCGAGAACTGGCGATATAGAATGCCGGTGGTGCCGGGGAAGAACGAAACCGGCACGAAGACAGCGATCAAAACCAAAGAGGTCGCGATGACCGCGCTGGTCACCTCGCCCATGGCGCGCGATGTGGCCTCATGCGGGTCGGAGTGCTCCATGGCGATGTGCCGCTGCACGTTCTCGATAACCACGATGGCGTCGTCAACGACGAGACCCGTGGCGAGGGTGATGCCGAAGAGAGTCAGCGCGTTGATGGAGAAGCCGAAGACCTTGATGAAGGCGAAGGTTCCGATCAACGAAACCGGAATGGTGACGGCGGGAATGATGGTGGCGCGCCAGTCCAGCAGGAAAAGGAAGATGACGGTGATGACGATGAAGACGGCCACGACCAGCGTGACCAGCACCTCGCGAATGGAGTCGCCGACCACGGTGGTGGAGTCAAAGGCAATGGCGTATTGCAGGCCCGGAGGAAAGCTCTTCGAGAGCTCGGCAAGCGCGGCCTTGGCCTTGGCGTCCACGTCCAGCGCGTTGGCGTTGGAGAGCTGCATGACGCCGATGCCCATGGCTTCGCGCCCGGCGAACTTGAGCACCGTGCTGTAGTTTTCAGCGCCCACCACGGAGTGGCCAACATCCTTGAGGAGCACCAGGCCGTTGGCGGAGTTTTTGACGATGATGTTGTCGAATTCGGCGGGCGAGGTAAGCCGGCCCACCACACGCACCGGCATCTGGAAGGCCTGCTTCGAGTCTGTGGGCGGCTGGCCAAGCTGGCCGGCGGGAATCTCGACGTTCTGCTCCACCAGCGCGTTGACCACGTCGGTCGCAGTGAGATTGCGGGCAGCCAGGCGCACCGGGTCTAGCCAGAGGCGCATGGCGTACTTGCGTTCGCCGAAGATCATCACATCGCCCACGCCGGGGACGCGCTTGATGGCGTCTTTGACGTAAACGTCGAGGTAGTTGGAGATGAACTCGGGCGAATAGCGCCCATCCAGGGTGTAGAAGCCGGCGCCGAGTACGAAGTTGCTGTTGGCCTTGGTGATGCTGATGCCGGTGGCGTTGACCGCCGCGGGCAGCCGTCCCTGAACGCTGGCCACGCGGTTCTGCACATCCACCGCGGCGATGTCCAGATCGTAACCGGTTTGGAAGGTTGTCGTGATGGAACTGGTGCCGCTGTTGGTGCTCGATGAGCTGATGTAGCGCATCCCCTCGACGCCGTTGATGGACTCTTCCAGCGGAATGGTGACAGCTTTCTCGACCGTATCGGCGTTAGCGCCCACATAGTTGCAGGCCACCGACACCTGCGGAGGCGCGAGCGTGGGGTACATGGCGACCGGCAGATTGGGAATACAGATGGCGCCCGCGAGAATAATCAGCAGCGCGCAGACCGTCGCAAAGACTGGCCGATGAATAAAAAAATCGACGAACAAAAGTTTCCTTCTTTCCTTTTAGCTCACAATCAAGCAGACCTGAAAGGGCTGTCATCCTGAGCGGGGCAGCGCTCGCTCCAGAGGCTTTGCCCCTCAGCCGCCCATCGGCATCACCGGCATACCATTCACCAGAAACTGCGTGCTTGACACGATGACTTTGTCGCCGGCGTTCAGCCCCGATGAGATGGAGTAGTTGTTGCCAACGGTATCGCCCAAAGTGACAGCGATTTGGCGGGCCACAAAGCGGCCGTTTTGCCCCTGAGCAACGAAGACGAAGCTCTGCCCTCCCTGGCGCATCACCGCGAGCACCGGCACAACAGCCATGGGAGTGGTGCTCCAGATGACCCGCGCCTTGATCATCTGCGCGTTGCGCAGCACCTCCGGAGCGGCATGGACCGGGGCCTTTACAAGAATGCTCTGCAACGTGCTATCCACCTGCGGCGAAAGAAAGTCGATCCTGGTCTTGTCGAGTACTTTGCCGGCGTTATCCGTCAGCTCAACATCCAGTCCCAGGCGCACTTGACTGGCGCGCTCCGTGGGAACGTAGATGTAGGCTTCCATATCCTTGTTCTCATCGACAGTGGTGAGCACCGTCGCCGGCGAGCTCATCGGCGAAGCGAAGTCGCCCAGGTGCACCGGGATATCGCCCACCACGCCGTCAAACGGCGCGCGAATGGTGTAGTAGGCCAGTTGCTCCTCCTGCGTTTTGCGCAATTCTATCGCCGCCTCGTGGTCCGCCTTGGTGTTGCCGAAGGATTGCCGCGCCTGGTCGTAAGCGTCGTGGCTGGTCACGCCAGCCTCAAAGAGTTTGCGCTGCCGCTCGACCTCTATCACGTTGTAATCGTAGATGGCCTTCTTCTGCCGCTCTGTGGCGTGGGCGGCTGCGACGGTGGCAAGCTGAAGCCGCGGATCAATCTCCATCAGCACCTGTCTCGCCTTCACGTGGTCGCCCGAGTGCACGAGAATCTTTGTCAGGCTTCCGCTGACCTGCGGCAGCAGGGTGGCCGAGCGGCGCGATTTGATGGTGGCCACATACTCGCTCGATTGGGGCACCGGGACAAGGGCGACTGTCACCGTCTGCACCGGCATCCCCTGCATGCCCGCCACGTTTTTAGCTGCCGGCTTTTTGTCGCAGCCCGTAGCCGCCAACCCAAGAAGAACAAAACAACCTAATCCAAGAATGCGTTTCAATGCGATCTTCCTCACTCTATATTTCCTTCTCCATTGTAATGGGCCGCCTGCGGCGGGCACTGGCACATTCTTTTGCTTACTGGCCAGCCTGCCCAGACCGGAACACAGGGACTCGCTGGTACCTGAAGTGGCTCCAGATTCTTTGACATAGCCCCTCTGAGTTGGTAGCCTTCATAAGGGCGCATCTGGCCACTTCTGGCCGCTTGTTGACCCTGCCTGCGTCCCCGTCGTCTAGCCCGGCCTAGGACACCGCCCTTTCACGGCGATAACACGGGTTCAAATCCCGTCGGGGACGCCA
>CABDYB010000205.1_pt1 | contig 19740 bp, 12 predicted proteins | sample 3131861 | NCBI WGS metagenome assembly CABDYB01 (sample SAMEA5534336, study PRJEB31848) | metagenome | biome: tundra; feature: field; material: soil | place: USA | collected 2013-05 | depth 0.15 m | reverse complement strand
GGCGTTTGATGGGCATCTGGTTCGGCTAACTTCCGTTTGAGCCCTTCTCTCGACCGCAACTCGAAGAATTGGGGTCAGGTCCACAACACCGCACGCAAGCAACAACGTATCGTTTCTAGTGCCCTCCCACAGTCACTTTTGAGTGATCAGAATGTTCTCGATATGATGGATAGAAGCTAACGATACAGCACCAGCGGGTTCGCAAATTGCGAAGGTTATCCGTGAAATACTATTCATAGGCTCCTAGCACACATTCCAGACATCAACGCTGGATTCGTTCTGGTAATAGTGGTGAGAGCCTATTCAAACCGCATACCGGCACAACCGCTTGTATGCATGGAGTAGTAATGCGCATCGTCGACCTGCGTGAAATTACAGCGCCGATCTCAAGCCCGATTGCCAACGCGTACATCGATTTTTCCAGGATGACATGTTCTTTGGTCGCTGTCGTCACGGATGTGAGTCTAGATGGCAGGCCCGTCGTCGGGTATGGATTCAACTCGAATGGCCGCTATGGTCAGGGCGGACTCATCCGCGAGCGTTTTGCCCGCCGTCTCCTGGATGCCCCGCCGGCAAGCTTGCTGAACGACTCAGGCGACAATCTGGACCCCGACCGTATTTGGGCTGCACTCATGCACAACGAAAAGCCTGGCGGGCACGGGGAGCGCGCAGTTGCGGTCGGCGCCATTGATATGGCGGTTTGGGACGCCGTGGCGAAGATCGCGGGCATGCCCCTGTTCCGGATGTTAGCAGAGCGTCACAGCGTACAGGCTGACCCGCGTGTTTTCGTCTATGCCGCCGGGGGCTACTATTATCCGGGCAAGGATTTGACTGCCCTGCGCCAAGAGATGCGCAGCTATCTGGACCGCGGATACACCGTGGTCAAGATGAAGATCGGCGGCGCCACGCTCAGCGAAGATCGTGAACGTATCGAAGCCGTGCTCGCGGAAATTGGCAGCGAGGCCCAACTTGCCGTGGATGCGAATGGCCGCTTCAATCTGGAGAGTGCGATCGCCTACGCGAAGATGTTGCGCGAGTATTCTCTCTTCTGGTATGAGGAGGCTGGAGATCCTCTTGACTACGCATTGCAGGCGGCCATGGCGGAGTTCTATCCCGGCCCTATGGCCACAGGAGAGAATCTCTTCAGCCATCAGGATGCGCGCAATCTGCTGCGCTATGGCGGCCTGCGCCCTGATCGCGACTGGCTCCAGTTCGACTGCGCTTTATCCTACGGGCTGTGTGAGTATCTGCGAACTTTGGAGGTACTGAAGACCGCTGGCTGGTCGCCGCGACGGTGCATTCCGCACGGTGGGCACCAGATGTCTCTGAACATCGCAGCCGGGCTCTCTCTCGGTGGGAATGAAAGCTACCCCGACCTGTTCCAGCCCTTTGGCGGATTTCCAGACGGCGTTCGCGTCGAGGGAGGCTACATTACCATGCCCGATCTGCCAGGCATCGGTTTTGAAGGCAAAGCCGATTTAATCCGTGCTATGCGAGCTCTTGCGGAGTAGCCACGATATGTCTGAAAAGGTTGTCAACGCTGCAACTCCGGCTTCTCGCCGGTCGCTTCTGGGGCCGCTGTGGCTACAGGTGCTGGTCGCCATCCTGCTCGGCGTTCTCGCGGGAGTGTTTTTTCCCCAGGAGGCGGTCGCACTTAAGCCGCTGGGCGATGGATTTGTCCGGCTAATCCGCATGACGCTTGCGCCTATCATCTTTGCCAGTGTCGTGATCGGTATCGCCAGAATGGGAGACCTCAAGGAAGTGGGACGCGTCGGAGTCAAGGCGCTGTTTTACTTCGAGGTAGTCTCCTCGGTTTCACTGGTGATGGGATTGATTGCCGTGAACCTGCTGCACCCCGGTCGAGGAATGAACATCGATCCGGCCACACTCGACGTTCAAGGCATTGCCAGCTACACCGCGACAGCCCAGCATGTAACTGTCGTAAGTTTTCTGATGAACATCATTCCGTCCAGCGTTGGCGATGCTTTTGTCAGCGGCAATATTCTGCAGATCATTCTCTTCAGCGTGCTGTTTGGACTGGCGCTCTCTCAGTTTCGCGAGGCCGCGCGCCCGCTTGTGAATTTGCTCGATCTCCTTCTCCGGGGCATGTTCGGCATCGTGCGCTTTGTCATGCGTCTCGCGCCCATCGGGGCCTTCGGCGCCATGGCATACACCATTGGCCAGTATGGCCTGCGCAGCCTGAAGTCTCTGGCGCTCTTCACAGCCGAGGTATGGATCGTATCCATCGTGTTCGTAGTGATAGTGCTCGGAGCCATCGCGCGAGCGGCCGGATTCAGCCTGTACAAACTGCTGCGTTATCTCCGCGAAGAGATTCTCATCACCCTTGGGACATCCTCGTCGGAAGCAGTCCTGGCGCCATTGATACTCAAGCTGGAGCAACTGGGCTGCGAGCGATCCATCGTTGGCATGGTCATGCCCGCCGGTTACACATTTAACGCGGGTGGAACCGCCATCTACCTGAGCATGGGCGCAATCTTTATTGCTCAAGCCACCAATACGCACTTAAGCCTGGGAGACCAGATCGTGGTTCTTCTGGTGTTGATGCTCACATCGAAGGGATCGGCCGGGGTCGCCGGAGCGGGCTTTGTCACCTTGGCCGCGACTTTGGCGACAATGCATCAGATACCGGCTGCGGGCCTGGTTCTGCTGCTTGGCGTGGAACAGTTCACCAATGCAGCGCGCGCTGTCGTCAACATCATTGGCAACGGAGTCGCAACCATCGTAATCGCGAAGTGGGAGCGGGCCTTCGACGATCAACGCGCGGCATGCATCCTCAATCGCAGTTCATTGAATCCAAAAAATGTGGACATAGACGCGAGCATGCGGGAGATGTGACCTATCGCAGTCACTTATTTCACTGGCCCTTCAATGGCCGAGAAACTGGGCCTAGATCCGGCTACGGTGCAGGGCTGGGAAGTCGGACGACATCAGCCCACCGAGAAGAGATTGGGCTTGATAGGGAAAGTTCTTCAGTTTAGGTAACGGTGGCAAGTTGGGGCGGTCAATTTCTGGTCGGCCTACCCTCCTGGAACTACCGCATTCCTGGATGCTGGGGCGTTTTTCGGGAGTAATTCATAGCTGGAAAAGTTCGTGCGATCCCGGGTCTCTGAGACGAGACGGGGCACCCCATTTGTTGAGGATTTGCATCCCTATTATCCGGGCCACCTCCACGATTAGGCAATCACCGACCTCCGGGACCATCATTGAAGCCTAAGCATTTATTTACCCAGAAGCCGATCAACGGTCGCTTGTCGAACGGAGCGGTTTAGTCGTGCAAGAAGTAATGCATATAACGATTGCCGATTTAGAAGGACAAGTGCTGTCACCCAAATTGTGTCCGCACCGCGGATCTGCCGCTGCTGTCGTGACTGGCTTCTACATTAGGAAACCATGTGAAGTGAAACAGTGAGCTACCGCGCCAATAGAATTCGGTTTGCAATCGTTCCGCAGCTGATGATCAAGCCTTCTCGGATGGAAGTTCAGCCAGCATTGTGGAACGGTGTACCGAAGGCGGCCTCTCGACCTGGCTGTAGAAAACCGGAGATCACCTCAATGTCTTCCTGGTCCGACACGGCCGTGCGAACAGCGGGAACGCAGCTCGCATTCAAAATCTGTTCTCACGGTCTATTCCCTGAGAAATGAATCGGAATGAAACCTAATTGATTGTTTTGCCATCCTCTGCTGCTCGAATGACTGTCTCGAAGGCTGGCTTCGGCTGACTGTTGCGATCGAAAAGCAGCGGATAGCTGGTGCGCCCCTTCACCGGCCAGTCGTTCCGCCAGGAATCTCCGTCCGTCACGCCCCAGAACGTCACCCGGGTGATAACATCGCGGTGCTTCAGATAGACCCCGAATAAGGCGGCATATCGTTTCGCAAGTTCCTGCTGCACCGATTGTGGCAAGCCGCTAACATACGGGTTCAGTTTGGGATCCTGTTGAACGTTCAGGGATACCTCGGCGCTTTGCTGCTGTGTAGCGTGGGGCAGCACGTCGATATCCAACTCCGAGATCACCACCTTGACTCCGAGCTTTGCGAAGGCGGAGATGGTGGTGTCCTCTTCCTTAACCGAGGGCCACGCGAGACTGTTATGTCCCTGCAGGCCGACGGATGTGACTGGGACACCCTGGTCCTTCAGCTTGGCGATGAGCGCGAGCGCCCCTTTGCGCTTGGCCTCATTCTCCAGCGAGTAGTCGTTGTAGGTCAGCTGCGCCTGAGGGTCAGCTTCGTGCGCGTACTGAAATGCTTTCGCAATATAGTCCTCGCCGATGATCTTCAGCCATAGAGACTGGCGCAGGGTGCCATCTTCGTTCAATGCTTCGTTGACCACGTCCCAACTCTGAATGCGTCCTTTGTAGCGGCCGACAACCGTGTAAATGTGGTCGTGCATGCGCTTCAACAGGGTTTCGCGGTCTACAAAGCTACCCTTGTCATCGCGGAAGACCCATGCCGGAACCTGGCTATGCCACACCAGGCAATGGCCGACGATGAACATGTGGTGCTTCTCACCGAAGGCCACGTATTGGTCGGGAATATCGAAGCTGTAAACGCCCGGCTGAGGATGAACGTTCTCCCACTTGAGAGCGTTCTCTGGCGAAATGGAGTTGAATTGCGTCTCGATAACCGCATCCCCGCGGCTGTCCTGGCCCGTTATCTGGGCGGTGTTGATGGCCGCGCCAATCACAAAGTCGCCCTTGTAGGCCTCTTTCAAAGATGTGGGCGCCTGGGCTGTGGCCACAAGACCAGCCATAAATCCCGTCAACACTGCCAATCGCACCTTTGTCCGCATTTTCCTTAACATAGTTCTTCCTTTCCTGAAGCTCTGCCGAATCGAAGGCAGGTCTACGAGGCCGTGTATGGAGCAAACTTCTTGCGCCGTTCCGCAAGTTCGTTCGCTATCTTCCGGTTCATTTCTCGCGTGATGGGATAAAAGAACAGACAGGCAGCCGCAGCGAAGAAAGCCAGCCCCGCGTAGACGCTCGCGGTTAACAGGATACCCATCTGTGCATGCGCCGTCTGCACCTGAGCTTCAGAGACGAAGCCGTACAGAGCGAAGAGCCATCCTGCGATAGCGCCGCCGAGGGCGATGCCTGCCCAGAGGGCGAATACGACAGCGGATGTGACCGTACCGCTGGCGCGGCGGCCAGTCTTCCACTCGCCGTAGTCGGCAACGTCGCCCATCATGGCCCACAGGATGGGCCCTGACAATCCGAAGGAGAACTGGCGAAGCACTTCCACTGCGATGATCGCCACGGTGGCACTGGGCGGAATAACCAACAGAGCCGTGTTGAAGACGCCCGCCAATAACATGCTGGCGATAAAGAGCTGACGCTTGCCCACGCGGATGGACACGGCGGTGGAGCAAGCGACGCCAACGAGCAGTGATGCAAGCCCGAAACCATTGAACCAGGCGTAGAGGTTCACGTTGCCGGCAACAAATCTGAAATAGGGCAGCATGACATTGCCGCGCACCAGAATGGCCGTGAAATAAAACAACGTGGTCAGGAACAGCACTACCCAGGGACGGTTCTTGAACAGGTCGGAAAGGTCCTGCCGGAGCGAGGTCTTCTGTTGCGGGTCAGGCTGGATGCGTTCCTTGGTGGCGAGAAAAGCGATGATGAAAAAGATGATGCTCAGGACCGACAGAAGACCCATGGTGAGCTGATAACCGAGCGCGTCATCTCCTCGTCCGAAGAATCTGACCATGGGGATGGCGAGGCTGGCGACAATGAAGCCGGCGGAGTTGGCAGCGATCTGGCGGTACGACGAGATACTGGTCCGCTCATCGGGGTCTGCGGTCATGACTGCCGTCAGCGAGGCATACGGAACATTGTTGATGGTGTAGATCACCCTGAGCAGGATATAGGTGGTCCAGGCATAGATGATCTTTCCGGCCGGGCTGAAACCCGGCGTGGTGAAGGTGAGGACGCCGATGATGCCGAAGGGCAGAGCCGTCCACAGCAGCCAAGGCCGGAACTTGCCCCATTTTGTGCTGGTACGATCGGCAATCACGCCCATGACTGGATTGAGGCAAGCCACACCCAGGCCGACGACGAGAAAGAGCGTTCCTGCCTGCGCCGCCGTGAGGCCAAAGGTGTGGGTGTAGAAGTCCAGTTGCAGGGCCAGCATGGCCTGGAAGATAAAATTGGCTGCCATGTCGCCCAGGGCATAGCCAGACTTCTCTGCCAAGGAAAGTTTCTCGATCATTGCCGCCTCGTCTTTCGCCGGCGTTCCCGGCCGCGCCTACTTTGTCACCTGCAAAATCAGTTTCTGAAGATCGGCGTCCCGCGAAGAACTGCCGACCATAATCTCAAAATCGCCGGGCTCCACGACATACTTCATATTTACATCGTAGAAGGAAAGCAGCGCCGGCGTAATGTCGAGCGCGACCGTGACGCGTTCACCAGGTTTGAGCCAGATCTTTCGGAAGCCTTTGAGCTCCTTCACCGGCCGCGTCACCGAACTGACCAGATCGCGGATGTATAGCTGCACCACTTCCGCTCCAGCACGTTTGCCCGTGTTAGTCACATCCACCAGAACTTGCGTCGATTCCGTCGTACGAATCTTCTTTTTCTTCAGCCTCGGGTTCGAGAGGTCGAAGCTCGTGTAGCTCAGCCCATACCCGAAGGCATACAGCGGCGAGACATCGTCGAAGAGATATCCGCGCCGTGCCGACGGCTTGTAGTTGTAGAACACCGGCAGGTGACCCACCGAGCGAGGCACCGAAATCGGAAGCTTGCCGCCGGGGTTGGTTTCGCCGAACAGTACGTCGGCAACCGCGCGCCCGGTCTCCTGGCCGAGATACCAACATTCGTAAATCACCGGCACATTCTCGGCAACGTAGTTGATGGAAAGCGGCCTGCCGTTGAACAGGAAGACGATGACCGGCTTACCCAGCGCGACCATCGCTTTCACAAGCTCTTCCTGGCGTCCAATCAGGTCCAGGCTGGTGCGATCGCCCATGTGGTTCAGCCCCCAGGCCTCACGCGAGGTCTGCTCGTTTCCGCCGATCGCCAGCACGATGACGTCGGCCTTCCGCGCTACCTCGACAGCTTCAGCAATCTGTTTGCGGTCCTCTGCCGGATCGCTCGGCACCACTTCATCCTGGTTCCACGAGCCGCCGATGGTGATCTTGCAGCCCTCGCTGTAAACGACTTTCACCTTCTTCCCGGCCTTCTCCCTGATGCCGTCCAGCACCGTGACATTGTGTTTCGGCACACCGCTGTATCCGCCCAGCAAGCCGCGATTCGCATTAGGTCCGATCACCGCGATGGTCTTGATTGCGTTCAAATCGAGAGGCGCAAGGCCGTCTTCGTTCTTGAGCAGGGTGATTGCTTCATGCGCTGCCTTCAGCGCCAGACTACGATGCTCGTCACAGCCGGCCACGCGATCCGCTTCTTCGGGATCGACGTATGGGTCGTCGAACAATCCCATCTCGAATTTCCAGAAGAGCATCGGTGCAACCAAGTCGTCGAGCTGCGATTCCTTCAGCACGCCCTTCCTCACCAGTTCCACAAGATGCAAGTAGCAGTCCGGATCGGGCAGCTCGATGTTGACGCCCGCATTCACTGCCAGCGCGCACGATTCCTTCTTGTCCTTGGCGACGTTGTGACCATGCGTGTCTGGCCGGTAACCCAGCTCCCAGATGGCGTAGTAATCCGACACGACAAATCCCTTGAAGCCCCAATCCTTACGCAGCAGGTCGCGCAGTAGCCACTTGTTCGCGTGCGAGGGCACCCCATCGATCTCGTTGTACGACGCCATCAGTGTCACGGCTCCCGCTTCGCGCAGAGCTTCCTTGAAGGGGTAAAGGAAGGTTTCGCGCAGGACCCGCATCGAGACATTTGATGGAGCGCAGTTCATGCCCGATTCCGGTTGTCCGTGTCCTACAAAGTGCTTCAGCGTCGCCAGCACATGACGCTTATCCTTGAAAGTTGCGTCTCCCTGGAAGCCGCGCACCGCCGCGATTCCCATTCGCGAAACAAGGTAAGGATCTTCGCCGAAGGTTTCCTCCACGCGACCCCACCGAGGCTCGCGCGCCACATCCACCACCGGAGTCAGCGCATGATGCGCGCCGCGCAGGCGGGCTTCCAGAGCCGTCACCGTGAACAGCGACTCCACCAGCTCGGGATTGAACGTTGCGCCCAGGGCGATGGGTTGCGGAAAACTGGTTCCATCCGGGGCGGCGTGTCCGTGCAAGCACTCTTCGTGGAACATAACCGGGATGCCCAGGCGGCTGTTCTCAAGAAAGAACTTCTGGATGGCATTCGTCAGCTCCGCCATGGCGCGAGCGTTCTTGCCGCCGCCGGCATCACTCGGCCGGCCGACCTGGCCCAGTCCGCGACCGTCCCGAAACGACTTCTTCGCCTTCTGGAAATCGAAGTTGCCGTCCCTATCCACCAGCGTCTCGGCCTTTTTCTGCCAAATGCACATCATCTGCGCGGCCTTTTCCTCTACCGTCATCCGCGAGAGTAGGTCCCTCACGCGTCTGGCGGATGGCTGTCTGGCGTCTTTATAAACGGGAGAGGCTTTGCGGGCGGTTGCGGCGGCTGCGGATTTCTGCTTTTTCATGCGATCCATTCCTTGAGGTTGCTGTTTGTGACGATGCACGGCGATTGAACCGGAATTTCTATTTTGCCTCTCGGATGCGAACCAATATACCACCGGTTGCCTCTGCTGGCGATCTTTTTCGCATTCGTTCCAGGGCGAAAAACCTGAGCGGGCCCAGTAGGGCCTTTGCGGTGACAATAAAACCAAGATGTTCCCCATTTCGAAGCGATTTCTCAGACACCCCTCCCTCAACTCCCCTCCGTCGTCCAGATTGGTTTCGCCTGGCTGCCGCGCCTATCCGCCTGGCACCGGCAGAGCCTGTCGAGCCCTGCAGCCCCGTTCCAAAAACCTGCTGGGAATGCGCGCCGTAAACGCCTGATTCCATGGCACCGAAATCGGCCGTTTCCGCCCTTCCAGAAACAGGTGTTATTGGATGGAGACGGGCGCCCGTTGCCGCCCAGTACAAACAGCAGAGCGGCCAGTTCCAGCGCCCATCCCCGGCGGTCGCCCCGCAGATAAACGTAGACACCGGCCAGGGAAAAGACCAAGGCCAGCAGTTGTGGATCATCAACCCCCACATAGCCGTCAGCATTGGCGCAGAAGATCGCTGCCAGGAAGACTACCGCCAGCCACGCCGCCGCCCGCGAGCGCGCCGCTTGCCAGGCGATCAGCCCCGCCAGCACCCCACACACGCCAAGGCTGAGCAACGAAAGAAACCGCGCCCTCCTCAAAAAGATTGACGCCCGACGCCCTGAGCATTTTCTGGATGTAGATAAAGTGGTTTTCTTTTGTGGTCTTGGTCGTGTCTTCACCAGTCCGCTTCTTCAACGTCGCGATGTAGGTGATGGCTGATTCGCGGGTCACAGCCGCCAGCGGAGTTTCCTCTCCGGTGGCCGCTTTGAACGCTACAAGGATGTCTTCAATCGCGTCGTACGTGCGTGGCTTGCGTCCACCCGAAAGAATCTTGAGTCGGTACGATTTCAAAAAATTTCCAATTGCATTCCCGACTGTGAAGAATTTGGGCTTTTCTACTTGCACTACCGCCTTTTGCCCGGTCGCGAGTTGTTGCCTGAGTTGTTGAGACTTCACTTCAAGTTGAGACTTCCGCCCCTCATTGCGGTAGAGCTTAAACAGCATCCACGCCTCATTTGGATCTGGGCTCAGAGGGTGCCATTTGCCGCCGTCGCTGGCAACGTACTTGCCGCCCTCAACAACGGTTGGGGTGTTCGTTTTGGGCAAGAACACAGAGTGAGGCTTCAAGCCAAAATTTTCGCTGTAGTCGGCACGGAGGTATTTCCAGCCGCTGGGAAGACGGACGTACTTGTACAGCCGTGCGTCCTGACTGAGAGTAAGGTCTGGTAATGTATTTTGGGTTGCCATTGGTATCAAAGTTCTCCTCTCGGTTAATACCGAAAAAACAGGAAAACTAAGCTTTACCGCTGGCTTTTCTTAGGAAGAAAACCTAAACCATTCATTCTAAACGGCTGGTGCCGAAGAAGGGACTCGAACCCCCACACCCTTGCGAGTACGTGGACCTGAACCACGCGCGTCTGCCAATTCCGCCACTTCGGCACAAGACACAGATTCAGCGATTGCTGAACCGGCAGCATCTCTGAGTCTCGCAAATGCGGGACCCGCTGTCAAATTTTGGCGAGAGAAAATGGGCCGGAAAGGCCGGAGCTTGTGTGGTCTCCCACCCTTGCCACACACTGTCGAAATGCAGATCCTTCGACTTCGCTCAGGACGGCAAGGATGGGGCACCCAGAGTCTCTAGACCAGCTTGGCGTCGAGCGTGATCTCGGTGTTGTTGGCGAAGAGCTTTGAAATCGGGCATCCTGCCTTGGCGTCGGCTGCGGCCTTGGCAAAGACTTCAGGCGTAGCGCCGGGAACGCTGGCCGTGGTGGTCAGCGCGATGCGGGTGACAGCAAAGCCGCCCTCCACCTTGCCCAGCGAGACGGCTGCATGGGTTTCGATCTTCGTGGGTGTCAGCCCCGCGCCGCCCAACTCCGCTCCCAGCGCCATGGAGAAGCAGCCGGCGTGCGCCGCCGCAATCAACTCCTCAGGCGTGGTGCCTGTGGCAGCACCTTCAAAGCGCGTGGCAAATGAGTACTTCGCGTCCTTCAGAACGCCCGTCGCCGTGGAGATCGTGCCTTTGCCTTCCTTCAGTGAACCTGTCCAAACCGCACTTGCTTTGCTTGCCATTTTTCCTCCTTGGGGATTGTTAATGTTGCTGAGTTCAGCTTCGGTTGATCGCCCTGCCGTTCAAAAAAACAGCAGCGCGGCAAAAACCCTGTCTAGTAGTTGATGCGGCAGACACCTGCAAGGATGCGCCGAACCAGCAGGACGAACGGCTGGCTCGACCCACACGGCCACTGCTAGCTGATTACTGGTCCCCGCACGAATTCGCAATCTCCCAGTTGATGTAGACGGGATTGCCCAGCAGCCACATCTTGCCGCCAGCGCCCATGACTTCCGCGCGGAACCAGTGACGGCGGCCATCGCTCACCCAGGCCAGAGGAAAACTCTGATCCGCCGATGTTACAGCCGCGCCGGTTTTGATAGCGACTTGCTGACCGTCCTTCAGCCATCGAACCGTTCCGCCTGCCGCGGCAGTTACACGCAAATCAAAGTCCAAGGCTTGGCCTGCGGGCGCGGCGAGAAGATCTCCCGCATGGACAATCTGGTTTCCGGCTCGCGCAGTTACTTCAAGAAGGCGATCACGGGTTCCCGCAAGATCAATGAACACGTGTCCTGCACGGATGCCGGCAAGAATCGCGGGCGTCGAAAGCTCGGTTGCGTAGACGACCGTCGTCGGACTTCCGATGGAGCCAATTTCATTGAGCGGCTGCATGGGCCGGTGATTATCGCTTCCGCCAATCCCCGCCAGGCGGCAGCCATTGTTCAGTTGCTTATCCCAAAAAGGAATGTTGGGAATTCCGTACTGTTCGCTGCCTCCATTGACGGCTTCGACCGCGGTCAGCAGATGCATATCCACTTTGGTAGCCGGAGTCCAGCCGCAACCCAAGCACATCTCGCCGCTCGGATCGCCGGGATGGTTGATGGAGGTCAGCCCTCCCACGCTTGCCGCACTGCGCAGCAGCGTATTCACGTCGGGAACCTCTTTGCTGCCCAGGCGGAAATCGACAAAATCGGTGGTGCCAAGAAAGTTGATGTGGCCCTGGAAGGTGGTGATCTCGCGGCCCGGAATCAACAGCAGCTTGTCGAAGTAAGGCTGCAACTCGCGCATGGGATTGTACTGCGAGCTCGCGTTGTGGTCGGTGATGGCGATGAAGTCGAGCCCACGCCGGGCCGCGGCCTCCGCGCTGAAGTACACCGGGCACGGCACCATCTTCCCCGTCTGGCTGGGGCATTGGCCATCGCTCTGCGCGGTGTGCATGTGCAGATCGCCGCGGTACCAGGCCGGTCCAACGCGGAGCGGCACATTCAAAATCGCCGGCTCGCTGGCCACCGCGCCCGTAGATGAAAAGTACACATGCAGGGTATAGTGCGATTGCACTTTGGGGCGAATGTTGGGCACGCCGATCAGAACATTCCACTTGCCCGGAGGAATAACTCCCGGAAGGCAGGAGGGAGTCGCATCGGTAATCCCCACGGTGAGCAGGGATTTATTGCCGCCACTCCAGCAGCGAAGCTCGGCAGGATCAAGCAGGCCCAGGTCGAGTGCGGTGTGCTGCTCCTTGCCGGTATAGTCAAAGGTCAGCGTGACTCGCTCAGTGCCGGCGGGTACGACAAACGGTACTTGAATGTAGGTTTCATTTTGCGAACCCAGAACCACGCCCTCCAGAACCAAATCCGGCGCAGAGGCCTGGACGGTTGCGGAAGTCTGCTGGGCACCCCGGGCAGTGGCCGCAATCGGAAACAAAGAGAGCAACAATGTAACGCAAGCGATGGTTGTTCCGGATCGGAAGAATCGTTGAATCATGGAGGTCTCTCCGTGTGCGTACAGTAATATTCTCACACCTCTTCGCGCATGATCCTAATCATGGATCATTGAGCCGGACAAAAGAAACGCGCGGAGGATTCTTTCTGAAGAAGAATCCTCCGCGCATTGTTAGCACAAAGTTGTAAACCCAAAAATCGATTAGAAGACGATCTTTGCAGCCAGCTGCAACTCGCGCGCGGGAAGGGTTGAGGTAATCACGCCGAAGGTGGTGCTGCCGGCGCCGTTGTACACGCTGTTGGGCTCGCCGAAGTTGGTTCTGTTGGTCAAGTTGAAGGCCTCGGCGCGGAACTGCACGTGGGCTTTCCTGGTGAGCATAAAGTCCTTGGTCAGGCCCATGTCGAGCTGCCAGAAGACGTAGCCGCGAACCGCGTTGCGGGGCGAATTGCCAAAGGGCGCATAGGGCTGCGGGGTGGAGAAGTTGCTGAGGTTGAAGTATCTGCTGTGGGACTTGTTGGCGGCTAAGGCCGGGCCGCTCTGGTTGGGACGGTAGGAGTTGCGTCCATCAATGGTGATGAGCGGCGAGACTTGCGTGTTGCCGTCTGGGCTATAGGCAAAGGTGATGGGGTCGCCGCTGCGGGCCTGGAAGATATCGGTCATCTGCCAGCCGCCCAGCACTGTATCCAGCGCGCGGTTCATGTTTTCCCCCAGCCATTTGCCCCGCCCGACGGGCAGCGTCCAGACAAGAGAGGTCACGTTGAGTAGCGGACGGTTGTTTGCGGAGATGCCGTGATCCGCCTTGTAGTTGTAGATGTTCTGCACTGAAGGGATGAAGTTGCCGCAGTTGTCGCAACCGCCGCTGCCGTCCTCGGCCTGGGGGGCGATGTCAAGGGCTTTGGACCAGGTAAAGGCGTTCAGCAGGTAGAGTCCGGAGGAGAAGCGTTTCTCAATCTTGGCTTGCAGGCCGTTGTAATCGGAGTAGCCCCAGGGCAAAGTGCCAACGACCGAGCTGAAGTTGGGCATGGGGACGCGGCTCTGGAAATTTGTTATGCAGCCGCTGGTGGAGCTACTTTCCGTAGCAGTAGTACACGTAGTAGGTTGCATCACGTTTGCCTGGTTGATGTCGTTGATGAGTATTTCGTTAACGCCGTTGTTGCCCACGTAGGCCAGGTCGAGCAGCCAACTGTGGCCCAGATCGCGCTGCACGGAGAAGAACCAGCTCCGCACCTGGGTGTCGGGCGAGCTACGGGGCATGTACTGCAGGACCACCTCCAGCGGGTTGTAGGCTGTGGGGCTGGTCATATTGGCCGGAAAGCTGCTCTCGGTGTTGAGATAGTTGGATGTGCTGGGGGCAACGATCCGCACTGCGCTGACGCCATAGGGCGCGTTCTGGGTGAGGTAGTTGGAGCCGACGCGGTTCCAGCGCGAATAGCTGACGCCAAAGCCGCCGCGCAGCACGGTGTTGTGGGTGAGACTGTAGGCCGCGCCGAAACGCGGACCGAAGTCCGCCTTATTCGAATTGACCGTATAGCGGTCGCTGGAGCTGGCCACCGTAATCGGATAGGCGGTGTTGTAAGTGTCGGGATTGAAGTTGGTGAGAGCGAAGTTGGAGAGCTGGTTGTTGGCCTCGTAGAGAGGAGTGCCGAACTCGTAGCGCAGGCCCAGGTTCACCGTGAGGCGATGGTTCACCTTCCAGTCGTCCTGGACATAGCCGCTCCATCCCCACTCGCGGATGTTGGCGATGGGCGAGTTGGAGAGGCCTATCTCGGCGCGGTAGCCCATCAGAAAGTCGGCATAGTCGTACATCTTTGTCGATTGGAAGTCAGATGGACTGGTGACAGAGGGAGCGGGATCGCCCGCAATTGCACAAAGGGGAGGATAACCGGCTTTGTACATGAGGGTGTAGAAATTGTTGTAGCAGTAGCCGCTGAACTCATTGGTATAGACATCGCCGCCCATCACCGGGTGCAGATCCTGCTGCGCCACGTGGAGCATGGTGTACTCGAAGCCGGCCTTGAGGGTGTGGCCCGGCAGCAGACGGGAGTAATTGACCTTGGGATTCCAGACCGTGGGGTTCTGATACTGGGGGCTGGTCCACAAGCGGCCCAGGCTGGTGAAGCCTCCATTGATGAAGTACTCGTAGGTGATGCCGCCGGTGTACTGCGGGTCGGTGGGCAGGCCGGTGATGCCGAACTGCGCCAACATGCTGGGTCCGCCGGCCAGCGGAGGAGTCTTGCCCGCCTTCATCCGCGAGAAGCCGAAGCGGGCTTCCAGCAGGGATTTCGAATTGATGGTCCAGGTAGCGCCGCCCACGATCTGAATCACCGGGGCATAGACGTTGCCGTCGCCTCCCATGCCGGCCGCGCCCTGAATGGTTCCGGGGTCATAGGCATTCCACCGGGCTTGCGAGTAACGGGAAAAGAGACGCAGATTTTTCTTTACATCGAAGTCCACCTTCACGTCGCCTTTGTCGCGGTTAAAGGTGTTGGGGTGCAGGACGCAGTAGTTATAGGAGCCGCTAATGCTGGCAGGACAGGCGTTTGACGAGTTTAGCCTGGGCAGGTACAGATTCCCGTTGTTGTCCTTTCCTTCCATGATCGTCGCGGCGTAGTTGATGACGGCCGACGCGGGAATCTGGCCATTCTTGTATTCCTGACCGCCGGCGCCGCCTACTGCGACCAATAGGCCCGCGCCGAAATAGGTAGAGTTATTGCACGGGTTCGGATTGAGGTTCGGGCCGCCGTTGTTACCGTAGTAGGGGCAAGGGTTGTCAACGGGAAGAATGCCACTCGAATTATTCTGATCACTGGGGTCATCAATCGTGTAGTAGCCGAGGGGGGCGCCGGTGACTGAGTTGAGGCCACGCTCCGAATCGGTAGGCAGGTTTGCATGATCGGTGAAGGAGTTGGATTGGCGGAAGCCCTCGTAGTCGGCGAAGAAAAAGAGCTTGTCCTTCTTCAGCGGACCGCCCAGGGTAGCGCCGTACTGGTTTTGATGCAGCGCCGGCTTGCCACCAGTATCCGGTTTGAAGAAGCCGGTGGCGTCGAAGTCTGTATTGCGGATAAACTCCCATGCCCGGCCGTGGAGATCGTTGGTGCCGTAGCGGGTGACCACATTGACGGTGGCGCCGCCGGAGCGGCCGTACTCCGCGCTCATGTTGTTGGTCACCACCTGAAACTCAGCCACGGCGTCGGGGGACAACTGTACCACCTGGTTCGAGAATCCCTGGTTGGAGGTGCCATACATGTTGTTGTCCAGGCCATCCAGCATGTAGTTATTGAAGACGCTGCGCAGGCCGTTGATACTGAACGATCCCTCGCGTTGACCGTAGCCTTCGGATAGTTGGTTCTGGGTGGGAACGACGCCCGCGGTAAGCTCGACCAACTGCGAGTATTCGCGCCCATTCAGCGGCAACTCGGCGATTTCGCGCTCATTGACCACCTGTCCGCGTTCGCTCGATTCGGTCTCCAACTGGGTCACATTGGCCGAGGTGGTTACCGTGGTCTCCGCCTTACCCAATTTCAGAGGTACGTCCACGCGCTGGTGAGCGCCGACTGTAAGCTCGAATTTGGCCACAGCCGATTGGAAGCCCGTCGCCGTCACCTTCAACTCATAGGAGCCAATGGAGATGTCCACGAAGCGGAACTCTCCCCGGTCATCGCTTGTAGCCGTGGCAAGCGCCCCGGTGGCTGTGTTGTGCAACGCCACCTGGCAGTGAGGAACAACCGCTCCGCTCGGATCGGTCACGGTTCCAAGAACCGTTGCTGTATCGAATTGCGCGCGGGCGCAGATCGCAAACACCACAAAAAGCACAAAGACTGCTAAACGTCGCATCGCTTTCCTCCTGAAATAAGTTCAATGTCCCTTCATTAGGCTCCGAATTCCGCCGTCAAGACTGTTCAGCCCATATTACAAGCCGGGATGGCCTCCAGCCGTCTTTACGAAACCTGATGAAAAATAAGCCTATCTTGGATGAATCTACCCTCAAATGAACGCGTGTCAACCCTTTTTAAGTGAATATTTTTTAAAAAATCATTCATCCGCGAGATAACTCGCCTGGAATGAGTATTATATGCTGTTTTTTTATGCGATAAAAACGGCTCCCCTCTTCCCCGAAAAAAGCAGAGGAAAAGGGGAACCCACATGGAATGCATTACTGCGTGGGCCTGGCCTTGTGCGCAGCTTCAAATTCGTCGCCGGGGAGCCATTCAATGCTCTTCGGCTGTTCGCTGGCCAGCCAGCCTAGCACAAAACCGAAGCGCGCCATCTTGGCATTGCCACGAAAATCCCAGTCTGCGCGGTACTCGTCGGAGGGCTGGTGATAGTGGTTCTTCACGAAATTCAGGGACTGCTGTTTTCCCCAAGCCTCATCGTGACCCTCAAAGAGATTGCCCTGACCGATGGATACGGCGGGAATGCCTGTCCGCGCCAGCGAGAAGTGGTCTGAACGGTAGGCGTGACCTGCGCGAGGGTTGGGATCGGGCAGCAAAGCAATGTCGAAGGCCTTGGCCACCCTCTGGATCGTGGGCCAGAAGTCGATGCGGTCGGCGTTGCCCAGGCTCGCCGAGCGAGGAATCCCAATGGGCAGCAGCATATCGTAGTTCAGGTCGAGCGCCATCTGCGCGGTGGGAAGCGGCGGGTGCTGCCCCAGGAATTGCGAACCCAGCAAGCCCTGCTCCTCGGCGGTGACGGAGGCAAAGTAGACCGCATGGGGCGGCCGCACGGACGACTGTGCATAGGCACGGGCCAATTCCAGCAGGATGCCGCAGCCGGTGCCGTTGTCAGCCGCGCCGTTGTAAATGTTGTCGCCCTTCACGTCGGGATCGATGCCCAGATGGTCATAGTGCGCAGTGTAGAGTACCGCCTGATTCCCCGACCCCAGCGACGAAGACCTGTCGCCGGGGACCCCCGAGTTTTCCGCGCTCGCGCCGGGCACGCGGCCCACCACATTGTCCGAGACGTAGCGGCGCACGCGGCTCTCGATGTGCGCGCGTAGCCTGACAGGAAGTTCAATGGCGTGAAATGCCCCCGGCTTGCCCGCCTGTTCGATTGCCTTGTCCAAATCGCCCAACCCGGCCAACGTCAGCAGCCGCTGAGCCACGTCGTGCTGAATCCAGGCCGCGGCGCGCAGCGTGTTGCTGGGATCATTCTGCAAATAGCTCTTCTCGATAGCCTGCGAGTTGAGCACCACCTCCCAGCCGTAGGCGGCCAGGTCCGTCCGGTGAATGAGCAGCACGCCCACCGCTCCTCTGCGCGCGGCCTCTTCGTACTTGTAGGTCCAGCGCCCGTAATAGGTGAGCGCGTTGCCCTTGAAAAACTTCACGTCGTCGGAAGGCGGCTGGTTGACGATCATCAGGGCAATCTTGCCCTTCACATCCACTCCGGCGTAATCGTTCCAGTGGTACTCCGGCGCATCAATGCCGTAGCCCACAAAAACGATGGGCGCATCAAAGTCAGCTGTCGTCTGACCGGTCTGGTCCTTGGAGACAATTTCCGTCCCGTAAGTAAGGTCAATGGGCTGGCCCGTGGCAGGCGCCAGCGAAAACTTCGTCTTGTCCTCGATGGTGTGCACAGCCACCAGCGGAACGTGCTGGAAGTAGGTGCCGTTGTCGCCCGCCGGCTCCACGCCATCCAGGGCAAACTGCGTGGCAATATACTCGGCGGCCAGCTCGCTGCCGCGTGTGCCGGGGCCGCGGCCCTCCAGCAGGTCGAGCGAGAGGAAGCGCACATGGGCGCGAATCTTTTCCGGATCAATGGACGCAGCAGCGGCGCGAGCGCCCGCCGGCAAGCCGGCAATCTCAGGAACCGCACTAGCAGTGGGTTGCTGGGCGTGAATGAAGGTGGTGGCCACAATGCCTGCGGCCACGACGGCAAAAACCAGTTTGCGATGCATGGATTCTCCCTGTGGGGTTGGAACTACAGAACAGGCGCTTTCAACAGCACGCCTCTATCGAACTTTCAGAGTACGTCGTCGCCCTCTCGTGGGGCAATGGCAGCCAGCGGCGGGTATTGTCCTAATTGAAGTCCATAGCCTCAATCTTCCATTATGGCAATCAGCGTGCTTCGTATCCATTATGAAGGGCTCTACTTCAATAAGTATTAGTTGTCAAATGTTTTTGTAGTACAATTTTCTTAATCCAAATGACTATTAAGCGCAAAATACATCAACAGCGCGATGGCATTGAAACCAAAAAGGATACTCACGGTTCGGAAGATAGATCGGTTGGTGTAAATCAGGCAGTACCGCATAAACAAAATTGCGAAGCAGCTGACCAACATAACGAAAGCCAGAACAAAAAGCCGAAGGATAGACGACCAATGACAACCTACGAAAAATGGACTTTGTTTGTGATTACATTGAGCGTCGTTATGAGCTTCGGAGTCCTTATGATTTACGTGTTTCAGTTGAAAGAGATGCGCAAGGCGACGGAAGCAGCCAATCAGGCTGCCCAAGCCGCCAAAGAGTCCACAGAAGCAACTATGGCTGGACAACGTGCTTTCGTTGCAACAACCGCCTATTGGGCAATGAACGAAGCGGCCACACATGCAAGGTTCGGAGCGATACTCCGCAATGTTGGCAACCTTCCGACCATTAAATTGCGAAATTACATCGATTTTGTCATCATAGACGGCGATCTTCCTGCTGATTTTAGATTCCCAATCAACGCACTACCTATTACCCGCGGGGCTTTCCTTGTCCCTAAAGATCAGATATATGGACCCCACATCCCGAAAGAGGGGGACGGCATTCCCCAAGCGGATCTGGACGCCATAAAAGATGGCAGGAAAAACCTGTATTTTTTCGGGTGGGTGAAGTATTACGATGGGTTTCGTTTGACGCCAGAGAGAATCACGGAATTCTGCTACCGTCTTCGGGTAACTGGAGAAAAAAAGCAACCCTTTGTATTCATTCCTTATGAGCGCTACAACTGCGCAGACGATGGATGCGAAGACTACAATCCCCAAAAGCTAAATTAGGACACTACCCAGCGGCAATGGCAGCCAGCAGATGCAAGCGGTTGAGCACCTTGCGGGCGAGACCCGTCAGCGCCATCCCGCCCGCTTTGCCCAGCGGAACCCACCGCCGCACTCCGCCTGACACAGTCAACGCGACAATGTCGTCTTCGGAAACTGTGCGAATGTGCACGGAATAGTTCACCTGCATGATGGCGTGGCGCACGGTGAGGCGCAGCTCCCCTGCGGGAACGGCTGTTTCGGCGAGCGCAGGCAGCTCCCACAAGCCCGGCATCACGGTCTGCTTCGCAGGCCGC
>CABDYB010000203.1_pt1 | contig 19742 bp, 5 predicted proteins | sample 3131861 | NCBI WGS metagenome assembly CABDYB01 (sample SAMEA5534336, study PRJEB31848) | metagenome | biome: tundra; feature: field; material: soil | place: USA | collected 2013-05 | depth 0.15 m | reverse complement strand
CCGGCAAAGGCCATCTCCACCAGCGTCACAAACAACCCGCCATCACTGCGATCGTGATACGCCAGCAGCTTTCCTTCATGGTTGAGATGCTGCATCGCAGCGAAGAACGCCTTCATCACCTCAGCAGCGGGCGCGTCCGGAGCCTCATCCCCAACCTGTCCGTACACCTGCGACAAACACGATCCGCCCAGCCGATTTTTGCCCTCGCCGAGATCAATCAGAATCAACGATGCGTCGCCTTCGCACAACTGCGGCGTCAGCGTGCGGCGCACATCGCTGACCGGCGCAAAACCCGACACGACGAGCGAAAGCGGCGAGACCACTGTTTTTGTCTCGCCGCCCTCACCAACCCACTTGGTCTTCATCGACATCGAGTCTTTGCCCACCGGAATCGTCATTCCCAGCGCCGGGCAAAATTCCATTCCCACCGCATGAACGGCGTCGAAGAGCTTCTGATCCTCCTGCCCCTCGCCCGAGGCCGCCATCCAGTTTGCCGAGAGCTTAATGTCGCCGAGCCTGCCAACCTGCCCGTACCCGATCGCCACGCCCGCCATGTTGGTTATCACCTCACCCACGGCCATGCGCGCCGAGGAGGCTGCATCAATCACCGCCAGCGGCGTTCTCTCGCCGATGGCCATCGCCTCGCCCCACAAAGACTCGTACGCGCCCAGCGTTACCGCGCAGTCGGCCACCGGCACCTGCCACGGACCCACCATCTGGTCCTGCACCACCATCCCGGTAATGCTGCGATCTCCAATCGTAATTAAAAATGATTTAGCCGCAATCGCCGGAAGCCGCAAGAGCCGCCCCACTGCATCCGCAACGGTGACGCCCGTAAAATCGAGCGGCGCGGCGGCAATCTTCGTCCGCGCAAACGCGCGCTCCATCTTCGGCGTCTTGCCGAAGAGCACTTGCAATGGAAGATCAATAGCCTTCCCCTCATCCGCGGATACCGCCCTATCGCTGAGCGTGAGATGAGGCTCCTGCTCCGCTGTCCCGATCACGGCGTACGGACACCGCTCACGCGCGCAGATAGCCTCAAACAAATGCAGATTCTCCGGCGCAATCGCCAGCACGTAGCGCTCCTGCGCCTCATTGCACCATGCTTCCAGCGGACTCATCCCCGCCTCGCCGCGCGGAATCGCATTCAAGTCGAAACTCCCGCCGCAGCCGCCGTCCTTGATCAGCTCCGGAAATGCGTTCGACAACCCACCCGCGCCCACATCGTGAATAAACGCAATCGGATTCGCCTGGCCGCGCTGCCAGCACTGGTCGATGACCTCCTGCGCGCGACGTTCCATCTCCGCGTTATCGCGCTGCACCGAAGCAAAGTCCAGATCCGTATTTCCGCTGCCCGCGCTGCTGGAAGCCGCGCCGCCGCCAAGTCCAATCAGCATCGCCGGCCCGCCCAGCGCAACCAGCGCATAGCCGGCCTTCATTGCGCCCTTCTCCACATGCTCCGCGCGAATATTCCCCAGCCCGCCCGCCAGCATGATCGGCTTGTGATACCCGAAGACCGTGCCTTGCCCTTCCGAGTTCACGCTCTGCTGCTCATAGGTGCGGAAGTATCCGCACAGAGCCGGTCTGCCGAACTCATTGTTGTACGCTGCCGCGCCCAGCGGCCCCTCGATCATGATGTCCAGCGGCGAAGCAATATGCGCAGGCCGCCCATACGCTCGCTCCCACGGAAGCGGCGCCTGCGGAAGATTCAGATTCGACACCGTAAACCCGCACAACCCGGCCTTGGGCTTCGCTCCGCGCCCGGTCGCGCCTTCATCGCGAATCTCCCCGCCCGATCCTGTCGCCGCCCCCGGCCATGGCGAAATCGCCGTGGGATGATTGTGCGTCTCCACCTTCAGAAGAATGTGAATATCTTCTTGGTGATAGGCGTAGGTTGCGTCAGCCGGCTCGGGGAAAAACCTGCCGCCGCGCCCGCCGCGAATCACCGCTGCGTTGTCGCGATAAGCCGAGAGCACATCCTCGCCCGACACCTCATTTGTGTTGCGAATCATTTGGAACAGCGACCGCGGCTGCCGGACACCATCGATCGTCCAGCTTGCATTGAAGATCTTGTGGCGGCAGTGTTCGCTGTTGGCCTGCGCAAACATATACAACTCTGCGTCAGTCGGGTTGCGTCCCAGCCGATTAAACTCCGCGACCAGGTATTCGATCTCATCAGGCGCAAGCGAAAGCCCCAGCTCGCGGTCGGCGGCGGCAATCGCCGCCGCACCCAGGCCGAGCACGTCGATATGCCCGAGCTGTTTCTGCTCTCGCGGCGCAAACAGAGCTTGCAACTCATTGGCGCTCTCAAAAAACACGCTTTCGGTCATGCGATCGTGCAACGCACCGGTGAGCACGCGAAGATCGACTGCGCTGGATGAAATTATGCGCACCACTCGTGCGCGCTCGATCCGCTCAATCGCCCCAAAGCCCGTATTGTGCAGGATGTCAGTCGCTTTGCTCGACCACGGCGACTGCGTGCCCACACGCGGCGCAATCCACACGCGCTGCCCCACCGCGCTTTCCGCGCCAGCTCCCAGCAATTCGGCCAGTCTCTGGTGATCAACCCCACTCGATGGCTCATTATGCAGCAGCAAGTATAGATATGACGCCTCGACTGCGGCCACGCTGATATCGATCGCGCGCAGACGAGCGGCAATCCGCGCAGACTCGAACGCCGTCAGGGCCGGCGGCCCGGGCAGCACCCGCACCGTCTTGCCGTTAAATGTGCGCGGAGAGATTTCTTGTGATGTAGCTTGCGACATCTTCTGTGTGTTTGGCAGCGTCGTTCCGTTTTTGTTCCAGCGTGTTGAGGTACGCTTCCGTGATATCTCCGGTGACATAAATCCCATCGAAGATGGACGTGTCGAAGTGTGTGAGCCCGGGTGCAGCGTCGATAATTGCCTCTTTTAAATCTTCAAGATCCTGGAAGATCAGCTCATCGGCTCCAATATCCTTTGCCAGTTCCTGCACGCTCCGTCCGCTGGCAATCAGCTCCGAACGCGCCGGCATATCGATCCCATACACATTTGGGAAGCGCACCGGAGGCGACGCCGAGCAGACATAGACCTTTTTCGCGCCCTGCTCCCGCACCATGGCGATAATCTCTCGAATCGTCGTGCCGCGCACAATCGAATCATCGACCAGCAGCACATTCTTTCCCTCAAAAAACTTGGGGATCGGGTTCAGCTTGCGGCGAACCGACAGCCTGCGCTGCGCCTGCCCAGGCATGATGAACGTCCTGCCCACATAGCGGTTCCTCACCAGAGCATCGCGATAGGGTAGGTTCAACTGTGCCGCAATCTCCTGCGCCGCCACCCGGCTCGTCGTAGGAATCGGAATCACCACATCGATCTGCAGATGCGCCCACTCCCGCTTGATCTTCGCCGCCAGCTTGGTCCCCATGTTGATGCGGCACTGATACACCGACGCGCCATCCAGCACCGAATCCGGCCGCGCCAGATAGACGAACTCGAAAATGCAAGGCGTCTTCTCATACGCCTGCGGGCTCACATGCGAGTGGATGGCGCCCTGCATATCGATAAAGATCACCTCGCCCGGCGCAAGGTCGCGTTCCAGATCAAACCCGCCCCCCTGCAATGCCACGCTCTCCGAAGCGATCATGTACTCAGCCTCTTTGCCCTGGCCTCGACTGCCGAACACCAGTGGCCGAATACCATGCAGATCACGGAACGCAATGATGCCTACGCCAGCGACCATCGCAACCACCGCGTATCCGCCCTTGCAGCGCCGATGGACCTCTTCCACGGCCGCGAATATATCGATCTCGTTGGGCTTGACTGCGCCACGACGCGCCATCTCATGCGCAAGAACGTTTAACATGACCTCGGAATCAGAGTTGGTGTTCAAGTGCCGCATATCCGTTTGGAAGATGTTGTCCACGATCTCCGAAACGTTTGTCAGGTTGCCATTGTGCGCGAAGATAATTCCATACGGCGAGTTGACATAGAACGGCTGCGCTTCAGCCACTGATGAGCAACCTGCAGTCGGGTACCGCACGTGACCGACGCCCATGTTGCCCAGCAGTCGCGCCATATTGCCCGCTTTGAAGACATCCGTGAGCAGGCCATTGCCCTTCTCGAGGTAAAACCGGTCCTCAAAGCACGTCGCGATGCCCGCTGCATCCTGACCGCGATGCTGAAGCATGGAAAGGCCTTCATAGAGAACCGAGCTAACCGCACGATGCCCGAAGACACCGACAATACCGCACATGGTACCTCACTGTCTGGCTAGTGCCGGAGTACCTTCATGTTCATCACGAAGGCCGCCGGCGGGGATAATAAAAGTGGGTTGACGCTTTCCTTCAGTACGTTCACTATTCGGCCCAGCGAAAGGGTTGAGCGGAGCCGGGTTGACCAGGTCTTTCGATCTATCGCAGGCCGATAGAATCGCTCTCTTCCATCATCGCCTATTCAGATGAGGAAAAATCGTACATAATTCTGGGGACAAAGAAGATTTGCAGGCCAGAAAAGCAGCCCTGACACCTCCAGACTACTCACTCGACATAAAAAGTCAAGCTTGTGATTAAAATCCGCCCAAAGGCGCAATTATGCACACTTTTGCACCGAATCGAGACCCAACGGGGTGCCGCATCGCTCAGAAATCAATACGCTATACTATGCGCATAGGGGGAATGGCGAATGTCCTCTGAGCCGTTTTACACCCCAACAAGGTCCAGTCTGGACTACTTTGTGCGCGCCCCGCTCGGTCTCTTCGACGGCACGATTCCTGCTTCTCCAAAAACCCCGCCAAAACACGGTCCCAAATCACAGTCAAGGACATGCGCATGAGCTATGAGGCCCGAAGCCGCGAGATCGCCGACGCGTTGGTTGCGATTGAGGGGGTGGCCTTTCTGCCTGCGGCGCCTATCACCTTCAAGTCTGGCATCAAGTCGCCGGTTTACTGCGACAATCGGCGGTTTCCATTTTGGCCGGAACAGTGGGCGAAGGTGATCCGCGGCTTTGAAGCTCTGATTGCCGAGCAGGAGATTCCAGTAGACGTCGTTGCGGGCGTTGAGGCTGCCGGAATCCCGCATAGCGCGGCGCTTGGTTTTTCAATGCGCCTGCCGTCGGTCTTTATTCGAAAAACCCTGAAGGAGCATGGAACGAAGAAGCGCGTCGAAGGCGGCGATGTGACTGGCAGGCGGGTTGTATTGGTCGAGGATTTGGTGACAACCGGTGGCAGCAGCATTGCGGCTGTTGAGGCTCTGCGCGCCGAGGGCGCGGTTGTCAGTGATTGCCTGGCTATTATCAGCTATAACTTCCCGGAGGCCGTGGAGCGATTCGAAAGAGCAGGCATACGGCTTCATGCGGCAACGACATTTCAGGCGGTACTGGAGAGCGCGCTGGAGCGCAAGTTGATCGATAAGGCTGGCGCGGCGGTGGTGCGCGACTGGCTCGAAGAACCGCGTTTGTGGGCTAAACGGCATGGTTTTGAATAGAGGACTTGTGAACGCTGCAATGCAAAAGTTCGATCGACGCGCCGAGGCGGTGGAATCGCTGCTGTGCATCGGGCTGGATCCCGAACTCGACCGCATTCCCGCGCGCTTCAGGGGCGATGAGTGGCCGTTGTTTGCCTTCAATCGGTGGATCATCGAGCAGACTCATCCCTATGCTGCCGCGTACAAGCCCAATATGGCGTTTTATGAGCTCCGAGGAGCGCAGGGAATCAAAGAACTCGAGTTGACGATGGAGTATCTGCGCGGCGAGCATCCTGAGATCCCAACGATCTGTGATGCCAAGCGCGGCGATATTGGAAACTCAAATCGCGGGTATGCGGTTTCCATCTTCGACATGTTGGGTTTTGATGCAGTCACGCTGCATCCCTATCTTGGCAAAGAGGCGCTGGCGCCGTTTCTGGAGAGGCGGGACAAGGCATGCATCATCTTGTGCCGAACCTCGAACCCCGGCGCAGGCGAGTTTCAGAATCTCAAGTCGGAAGGCAGGCCGTTGTGGGAGACGGTTGCGCTCAGCGTGAGCACGGAATGGAATGCCGCGGGAAACTGCATGTTAGTTGTCGGAGCCACCTGTCCGGAGGAGATGAAAAGAATCCGCACGATCGCGCCGGCGATTCCTTTTCTTGTGCCCGGGGTGGGCGCCCAGGGCGGTGATGTGGCGGCGGCCGTTTCCGCGGGCCTGGACGCGCAGGGCAAGGGGCTTTTGATCAGCAGCTCGCGGGCAATAATTTTCAACAATGACCCCGCGGCAGCGGCGCGTGATCTTCGCGATGAGATCAACGCTGCCAGAAAGGCTGCCCATGTTGCGCGTTGAAGGGAGGATTGCCAATCATGATCGCGAGTTTGAGGGCGCAGTCGAAATCAACACAGAGTCGGGGCTGATTGAGCACGTGGGGCCAGCAACGGGGAAAAGCGATCTTGATCTTCGTGGCCAGATTATTTTTCCCGGCTTTGGCGATCTGCATATTCACGCACGGGAAGATGCGAGCCAATCGCAGGCCAATCAAGAGGACTTTGCAACCGTCTCCGCCGCGGCCATCCATGGCGGCGTGACGCATGTCGCCGATATGCCGAACAATCCAGTCGCGCCGGTCGATGATGCAAGGTATGCGGAGAAGGAGAAATTGACGGCGAAGTCGGCCGTGCATGTGACGCTGTATGCGGGAATTGGGCCGGACACAAGTCCCCTTATGCGGCATGTGCCTTACAAGGTGTTCATGGGGCCTTCGGTGGGAGACTTATTTTTTTCTTCGCGGGAGCAACTTGAAGGCGTGATCGCCAAGTATCGCGGCAAGAATGTCAGCTTCCACTGCGAAGACCCTGCAATTCTGCTCGAGAGCCATGGTGCGGCGAACCATGAACTGCGGCGCCCGGCCAGCGCTGAGATCGCGGCGACGGAGTTTGCGCTCATCCTGATTGAGCGATACGGCCTGATCGGCAAGCTGTGTCATTATTCGACGAAAGACGGTCTTGAAAAGATCGCCGCAGCCAAAGCGCGGGGCGTTCGCGTTACGGCCGAGGCTGCGCCGCACCACTTGTTCTTCGACGACACCATGCTGACCGACGAGAATCGTCTGTGGCTGCGGATGAACCCTCCGCTGCGTGGCAGAGAAGACAGGCTGGCGCTGATCGCGGCGCTGCGCAATGGATTAGTGGACTATCTTGCCACGGACCACGCTCCCCACACTCTTGAAGAGAAAATGGATGGTAGCAGCGGCGTGCCCCATCTCGACACCTATGGGGCGTTTGCAACGTGGTTGATGGCGGAGCACGGGTTTTCCGCCAGGGATATTGCGCGCGTTTGCGCCTACAATCCGGGTTGCTTTGTGAATGAGTTTCTGCCTCCTGGTTTTGGTAAAGGATTTGGCGTGATTGAACCGGGATATGCCGGTTCGCTCACAATTCTCAACCCGGACGCGCCGTTTGCAGTTCGGCGTGAAGAGATGAAGACAAAGTGCGGCTGGTCTCCGTTTGAGGGATATACGTTGCCTGGCCGCGTGACTTACACCATACTGAAAGGCAAAGTTTACCCGGCAAGTTGAGGGAGGGTTACTCCTGATGGAAAAGCTCAAGCATGTAATCAGCACGCGGCAGTTCGACGATTCAGAGTTCCTGTTGGGGCTCTTCGAGTCGGCGAATCGAATGGAGCGCGATGATGTTTTTCGCGCATTGACGGGCCCGTTGCGTGGCCGGATTCTCGCCACGCTGTTTTTCGAGCCGAGCACGCGGACGCGGTTTTCGTTCGAGGCCGCGATGCAGAAGCTGGGCGGCGGCGTGCTGTCCGCCGAAGACGCTCGCGACAATTCTTCGGCGACCAAGGGCGAGAGCATCGGCGACACCATCCGCGTGGTCAGCGGGTATGCCGATGTCATTGCAATTCGCCACTACGAGGCTGGAACCGCCGAGGAAGCGGCTAGAAATTCTCCGGTGCCCATCATTAATGCAGGGGACGGCGTTGGCGAGCATCCTACCCAGGCGCTGGCGGATATGTACACCATCAAGAAAGAACTTGGCTGGCTGAGCGGATTGCGTGTTGTGCTGGTGGGCGACCTGCTGAACGGGAGAACAATTCATTCTCTGCTGCCGCTGCTTTGCCTGTATAAAGATGTGACGATCGATCTGATCTCGCCGGCGCAGTTGCGTTTGCCGCTGCAGTACCGCGAGTACCTGACGAAGAAGGGGATTCCGTTTTACGAGGGCGATAGGCTCGAAGGCGTCATTGAGCAGGCGGATGTTGCCTATATCACGCGCGTGCAAAAAGAACGATTTGCCTCGCAGGAAGAATATGACGCGGTCAAAGATGTGTACGTAATCAATGCGGAGACGGCAAACCGGATGAAACCGCAGGCCATCATCATGCACGCCTTGCCGCGCGTCAACGAGATCGCTCCGGATGTGGACGATAATGCCAGGGCAGCGTACTTCCGTCAGGCAAAGAACGGCTTGTACATTCGCATGGCATTGTTGAAATATCTGCTGTCCTAGAACTCTGCCGGTTCACTTTCCGAATCGCACTGCTGAAGATAGCCCAGTTCAACAAACACATGCGTGGCAGGACCACCAGAACCGTTAGGCGGCTTTCTTTCCCGTTAGACAATCTTCTTAAATGGTTGTATTTCTATACACTTACAAGATTGAGCGAGAAGGTCTTGACTATTATATTGACAACAGTCTGGGCACATCAGCATAATTCTTTTGCCTGAAAGGTCTGACCACGTTTACTTGAAGGCCTAGCCACGTTGTACCTGAAATCTGACTACATTTTGCCTAAATCTTGTTGCCGCAGATGCCTCGATGTCAAGTTTTCTTGATTCTCTTGTGCCTAATGTTGTTCCCGGAGAAATGCCATGCTATCTCGTTTCCGCTTTGTCGCCACTCTCTCTTTGCTCTGTGTAATTTTCCCGTTGAGCGCCGCCGCGCAGACTCCTGTCGCGCTGCCCTACACCATGACAACGCTTGCCGGACAATCGCCGATGACGGCGACCGCGGGAACGCAATGCCCGAATCTGCCTGCGGGCGTGAAATCCACGGATGCATACGGGGACGGCTGCCTTGCCGTCAACGGCATCTTTGGTTCGCCTGTCTATGGTGGCACGTTGGTGGACTCGTATAGCAACGTTTATGTTGTCGATGACGCCAAGTTCGTTATACATAAGATCAATCCCTCCACCGGCATCATGACCCTGGTGGCCGGCGGCGGTACGGTTTGCTCGGGCGCATTGGATAACTCCGGGGACGGCTGTGTGGCAGCTACGAATTCGGTACTCGTAGCCGACCGCGCTGCTGGCATCGACTACTATGGCAATCCGATGTGGGGCGCCTACACCAGCCACGTGCTTCACATGGTTTGCATCAATGCCTCGCCGATCTGCGTCAGCGGCACGCCAGCGCCTACGGCCGCGAATCCACTCCAGATCCAAATCGGCTATATGGGATATGTGGCGGGATGCGCAACGGGGTCCTCAGGGTCTGCTGGCACATCCGGGATTGGCTTGGACAATGCGCCGGGTTTTACAACAAAAACCAATGCTGTGGCCGCTTTCCAGAACGGGGGCACTTGCTCAACGTCATTGGGAGAAACGGATAGACCCGAGAGCTATTCGGGGGATGTCTACGGCAATATTTATTATTACGAATCCGTAACAGGTCGCTATCGCGTGGTGCTGGGTCCGAAGACGTCGACCTATTTTTCCGGCAACAATCCACTCTATGCAGTGCTGACGCAGACTGGGTCGCCCTGGGCGACGGTTACGGCAGGTTATGCGTATACCATCGTGGGACTTGGCGCCGCGACCACCAAGGGAAGCAGTTGCAATGGCGGTGGAACGGCGACGGACGCCTTTGGCGACGGTTGTCTCTTTACCAGCGCTCAACTCGGCGGGCTTCTTGCCTTTCAGGCTGGCATCGGAGTTGATGCCGCCGGCAACATGGTCTACACCGACAACACCCGCGGCCTGCGTGTCTTCTATGTAAGCGACGGAACCAACTTCGCGGCCGGAACCCCGGGCTACATTGCCGGCCAGAAGATGAAGGCCGCGATCATTGCGAATATTAAAGGTTATACCGGCTGGATATCGGTTACCGCGCCTCCAACGGGCTTCAACTATATGCTGGCAGGCGGCGGGGCTACGGCGATCAGCGGCTCAACCCCGGCAACCCTGGGCTCTCTGTTGTCCTTTACGTCGGATAACAAGATGTACAGGCTGACGGTAAGCCCGCAAGGCAATATCTACATTGGCGACATCAATTCACCTCAACGGGTGTATTTTTTCGACATCAACACAGGGTATCTCAGAACGCTGTTTACGTCTGGATCGAATATTGCGACGGGAAACTATTGCAGTACTGGCACAACTACAGGATCCGGCCCGAAGTCTCTGAGCGCCTATAGCGATGGCTGTCCGGCATCCAAATCGCTGTTCACAGACGGAAGTACTCTGACCGTTGGTGTAGACCCTCAGGGCAATCTCTATATGTTCGACGGGACCGATGCACTTGTCCGCAAAGTGCTGGCGCAGGGATTTTCACCACAGACGTACAACACGACCCCAACTGCGATCACCCAGACCTTCCAGGTTCACCTGCCGGAGTCGGCTGTCGCAAGTCCAAGTGGGGCGACCGCGACTGTTACCTCGAGCCCGGATATTACAGTGGCGGCGAGCACAAACCCCACAACGCCGTCGTGCGCTCAGAATGGCGATAATACCGTTGATTGCACTGTGTCAGTTACCACCGCGCCTACCGCTGTTGGTCAGCGTTCAGCGGCTTTGACCGTGACTTTGCCGGCCGGAACGTGGGAGAACGTCTCCGCGACCATCAACCTGGGCCAAATGGAAACCGGCTCGGTGATGGTCTTTGACACCGCAACCTTGGGCGGCACGCCCTTCACGTCCGGCACGTATCCGACGATCTTCAGTTCGATCACGCCGGCTGCAGTCGCCGTGGATGGAGCGGGCAATGTCTACGCGGCCAGCGGCACAAGCATTCTGGAGTCGATCGGCGGGTCCACTTACACGCTGACTTCTTCGTTGACAGCGACGCCCAGCCAGATTGCGGTGGACCCGACCGGCAACATCTTTGCCGTGAACAGTGGCGTCTCGACGATCACCGAACTGCAAGTGACTGCCGCGGGCGTTCCTGCGACCTACACAACGACTTCGGTTTCTTATACGCCCACCAGCGGCACGGCTGCTCCGCAGGCGATTGCCACGGATCAATTCGGCAATCTCTATGTGGCGGATTATCAGCAGTCGGGCGCTTCTTCCGTTTATCGGCTTTCCTGGTCGCCGCTCACGCAGCAATATCAGAATCAGATAACGATCGCCGGCGGCCTGATGAATCCGGTTTCGCTGGCCGTCGATTCTAGCGGTAACGTATTCGTCGCGGACCAGGTCACGGGAGATGTTTTCGAGTACTCGCCATCTTCGGCTATCACCTATACATACACAAAAATGGTGCCGGTCGTGTCACCGGATGCGGTGGCCGTGGATGCCGGAGGCAATCTCTACGTGCAGAGTGGTTCTTATATCTATGAAATACCGGTCAGCGGAACGGAAACCGTCGTTTATTCCGGGCTGAGCACTCCTACCGGTCTTGCGGTCGATGGCCTGGGCAACGTCTATAGCGCCGACGCGAGCAAGACCAGCATCACTCAGATTGTGCGCAACAATCTTACGTGCAACTTCGGCACGGAAACAACAGCCGGGTCGGCAACGTGTACAGGCGCGCTGACCAACGCGGGCAATCAGTTGACCACCGGCTCCGTCGCGCCCTCCTTCTTCAACTTGTCAGGCTGCGGCGTGGTCGCCAACGAGATCGAGCCTTTATCGGCAGGCGAATCCTGCGCGCTCTATGTAACCATGTCGGGCACATCAACGATACCGCTCACGTTTTTACCCGCGGCATCGTCAGTGGGCAGTTTGACGTTGACCGGTACGGTGCAAGCTCCAACCTACAACACGACCACGACGATGACCGGCCCGGCGCCTGCCTCGCCACTCTATGCAGCCAGCGGGACGGAAGCAACCTTCACGATGACCGTGGCACCGGCGTCAGGCTCCGGCTATGCCGGTACGCAAGCGCCCGGCGGCACACCACTCGCATGGGTGTGTCAGGGAAGCACTGCGTGCGCGTACGGCTCCGCCTATGCAACCTTTACGCCCAGCGCGCTCTCGCAGATTGGAAGCACAACCAGCAGCTCCGCAACGGTGCTGGTGACAGGGCTGGCCGCGGGTACTTATAACATCAACGCATCGTATCCCGGCGGATCTTCAACCGGCCCGATCTTTAGCAGCAGCGCCACCAGCAGCGGAACCAGCTTCACTGTTGGGCAGGTGGGCACCGCGGTGAGCAGTTGGACGCCCAGTGTGACCACGCAGCAGGTCAGCGCGGCTATCGGCACGGGAGTGCTGAACGCCACAGCGACGCCTGCCGGCGTTGCCGGAAACTTTGTCTATACGGCGACCTGTACATCTGGCATCTGCACTCAATACTCGAATACCACCATCGACGCTTCCACCTATCTGCCCATCGGCACGTATACGCTGGGGGTGAGCTTTGTTCCAACCGATCAAATCGACTATATTTCTTCGACTGGTTCGAGTGTGAGCTATGCGGTGACCCAGGCCTCGACCACCGCCGCCGTGGGCGCTTCCACCAACGTGGTCGCTTCCGACGGTAGCGGCAACTACACCAGCCTCACTGCGGCGTTGGCCGCTCTGCCGATTACCGGCGGAACACTTTACCTGAAGCCCGGAACCTACACTGGCCAAAATGCCATCAGCTATCCCAATGTTTCTCTGCGCGGCCTGGGCGGCAATCCGGCCAATGTGCTTCTGACCGGCGCAAACGGCAACTTTACCCTGGGTTCTTATCCACAAAGCTCGGGGAATGCCTTCGGACCGGGTCCCGCGGGCAAAGGTGGCGATGAGGGATCGGCGATCCTGGATGTCAGCAAGAACGGCTATCCCAGCGGCTCGTACTCGCCTGCCGGCTTCTACGCCGAATATCTGACTATTCAGAACACCTACGACACCGATACGGCAACCACTTCCACCACAACGGCAAGCAGCAATGGCGGAACGTGCAACTTCTCCGGCACTACACCCAATACGCTTCAGTATCTTTACAACAACAATTTGTCATGCGGTTCGCAGGCGCAGGCGCTGTTTATGAATGCCGATCAGGCGATTCTGAACAACGTCAACCTGATCAGCCAGCAGGACACGCTCTATGCCGGCTACCAAGGAACCAGCGGCAGCAACTACGTTCCATCCCGCCAATATGTTTGGAAAGGTATGATCACCGGCGACGTGGATTTCATCTATGGCGACGCGGCGCTGGTCATGGATCACACCAACATCTTCACCACCTGGCACGGTCTCACAGCCGGGTCGGGCACCGAGACCATCACGGCGCAGAACAAGAGGGCCCAAAACGGCAGTGCCAACGATTACCTGAGCGGCTACGTCTGCAATGCCTGCACGCTGATGTCGCAGGGCACGGGCATGACCAAGCTGTACTATGGCCGTCCGTATGGGGTCTATTCGACCTTTGTCCTGCTCAACTCCCAAGTGGATCAGGTAAATCCGGGCGGCTGGGTCGGATGGGACGGCGCGTCGGAATACCTCTCCACCTCGACCTATGCCGAGTACAACACCCAGGCTTACACCGACCCGGCAGTGGGAACCGCGCCCTATCCTTCGATCTTGTTCTATCCCACCATCGGGGCCGGAGGAGTGATTCCGACCGGCGGCAACATCGGCGCTGGCGTGACAGGAACGCTTGAATCGAGTGCGCTGCAACTGACAGCGGCACAGGCGACGCCGTACTACCCGGCTAACTTCCTTTCCACTAGCGTTTCGACGACAGGTGGTTATAGCGGTATGCCAACCACCTGGAACCCGGTGACGGCGCTGGCCACGGCCGTGAACTCATTCGCTCCTTCCAGCAGCGTGGGATCAGTCGGGTACGGCGGCAGCGTGACCATTCTGGGCCGTCCGCAGACGCCCGGCGCCGGTGTCGTTCCCACCGGCACCTATGCCTTCTACGATAATCTGAATACCAATGCTGCTTGCTCGGTAGTTGCCGGAAATTGCACGCTCCTGGCTTCGGACACTCTCGACGCCAGCGGCGAGGCCTCTCTGACCACGACGTCTCTGGTTCAGGGTATGCACTACGTCACCATGGTCTATGGCGGCGACGCAAACTTTGCCGCCAGCACCACTACGACTCCGTATGCCATTACGGTGGTGGCGACTTTGGTCAGCACCACCACCACGCTTTCCATCAACAACTCCGGCAGCACCTACGGCGGAACGATTACTGGCACGGCGACCGTAACACCGGCATCGGGCAGCGATTATGCCGTCGGCACCGTGACCCTCTCTGCCGGTGCAACGGCGCTCGGCAGTTGCACACTCGCTGGCACTTCCAATACGTGCAGCTTCTCTCTGACCAACGTGGCTGCGGGCGTACAGGCTATGACCGCCAGCTATACCGGCGGCGCCAGTCTGGATGGGAATGAAACCTTCGGCAGCAGCTCCTCCGGCGGCGTGGCCTTTACCGTGAACCAGGCCATTCTGCACTTGACGGCCAGCAACGCCAGCGTTCCCGTGGGCGGCGCCATGCCCACCTTCGGTTACACCGTCACCGGCTATCTGAATTCGGATACCGGCGCCGTGCTGAGTGGATCGCCCACAATAAGCACCACGGCAGTCAATACCGCCAACATTGGCGAGTATCCAATCACAATTACAACCGGCACGCTGGCGGCCAGCAACTACACCTTCACCTTCACCGGCGGCTACCTCTATGTGACTGGAACCTCGCAGGCTGCGGCCGTGGCCACTGGCGACAGCCGTGTTGTCACCGAGCCGGTATTCCCGGCAGTCTGCCAGCAGTTGACCGCCGCGATCACACAAGTAGGCGACGATATTCCGGCTTCGGTGGACGCTACGGTTAGTAATCCCGATGGCGCGCGCATCCAGGCCGCATTGAATAGTTGCTCGGTCAGCAATCCCGGCCAAGCGGTGGAGCTATCAATCGACGGTGCGGGCCACAGCGCGTTCCTTACCGGCCCGCTCTCCATGCCGTCAAACGTTACGCTGCTGGTCGATCCCGGCGTCGTGCTCTTCTTCTCGCGCAATGCGCAGGATTACGACAAGGTTCCCGGCACGCACACCTGCGGCAACATCACCAATGCCAGCGCGACCAGCTCCTGCACACCTCTGATCGACATTCCCGGCACCTCGACAAATGTCGGCATCATGGGTTACGGCAAGCTGGACGGTCGCGGCGGCGACCCGCTGATCAACGCCATCGCTCCCTATCAAGGCTATAGCTGGTGGGGACTATCAGCAGCCTACGCCAGCCCGAACAGTCAGCAGAATCCGCGCTGGATTCAGATGGAATCCGGCTCCAGCAACATCACGCTGTACAAGATAACGCTACGCAATGCGCCCCTGTTCCACGTTGCGACGGGCGGCGCGGTCAGCAACTTTACCGCCTGGGACATAAAGATCGTAACGCCTACCACCTCGCGCAATACCGACGGCATTGATCCTGGAAATGTGACCAACGTTACCATTACCCGGTCGTGGATCTCCGATGGGGATGACAACGTCGCAGTCGGCGCCGCCGGCACAACGGCTCCTGCCTCGAATATCTCAGTTACTAACAACCACTTCTTCGCCGGCCATGGCCAGTCATTCGGCAGTTACACCGGCGCGGGAATCAGCAATGTGCTTTGGGACGGCAATATAGCTGCCGGCAACGGAGTTGCCAATCTCGGAAGCGCGTCAATTACTGGAACGGCCGACAGCAACTCGACCGGCATCCGCATCAAATCCGCCAACGACCGTGGCGGCCTGGTCACCGGCATTCAGTACTCCAACGAGTGCTTGCTGGACCACAAGATCGATATTCAGTTCACGCCGTATTACAGCAGCGGCGATTCTACCAATGAGTTCCCGAACTACAAGAACATTTTGATGCAGAACATCATCTTCGTGAACGATGCATCAAGCACGGGAACGGTGGAAATGACGGGTGAGTACAACACCAACAGCGGCAGCCCCGTTATCAATCCTCTTTACATCACGCTCGATAACGTAACCTTCTCGTCTGCGCTCTCCAGCTTGGTCAATTCGACGTCTCCTGTCGAAACTACAGCTATTTGGGGTAATGGCAATTATAGCGGCGGTACTGGCCAATATGCTGCCCTTACCTACGGTCCAGGCAATGTATCGACCAACTTCATCACGGCATTTGGTAACCTGGTCGGCGTCTCAGCCAATAACGACACGGTAACCAACAACATCACGGCGAGCAGCCTCAATCCGCCTTCTTGCAGCTTTACCTACATTGCGCCGGAATTGACCGGCCCAACAGGCCTGCCACAAACCATCACCCAGGGCCAGAACGCGACGGCAGTGGTGATTCTGACGCCGGCCGTGGGTGGCGCTGCTTATCCCACCGGAACGGTCACGCTGACCGACGCTCTCACCAGCAGCACGTACACGGTGCCGCTGTCGGGAACGACCGACACGTTCTTTGTTCCGCTGCCCGGTCTGACTGCTGGCACGCACACCTTTACCGCTACCTACTCGGGCGATACGAATTACCCGCTGAACGGACAGGCCGTCTACACGACAACGGCGCCTTATGTCATCACCGTCAACGCCGGCAGCCTGAGCGGTTCCAGCACGTCATTGGGGCTGCCCGTCAGCACCTCCGTCACCTCCAGCTATGGCACGGCCATCACCGCAACGGCCACCGTCACCGGCGTCAATCCCACCGGCTCGGTGCAGTTTGTCGTCAGCGGGGGCGGCCTTACCGGCAGCTACATCTATGCCACCGCGGCGCTGACCTCTTCGTCGGGCACGACCAGCACGGCTTCAGCCAGCATCAACTTGCCTTACGACACCATCGCCTATAACATTACCGCCGTTTATAGCGGCGATTCGGTGAATGCCGGTTCCACTTCGTCCGCGGCTTCGCTCACTGTTGGAGCGGCCGCCACGCAGACCTCTCTGACGGTTAACTCCGCCAGTGCAGCGCAGGGCAATCCCTTTATTCTGACGGCTACGGTCACTTCCGCGGTTGGTATACCGGTGGCGGCGCCCGTCACCTTCGCGTATTCCACTACCCTCTTAGGCGCGCAGACCACGCTTGGCGCTGCTATCCTGAGCAACGGAGTGACTACGTATTTCCTCAACTCCTTGCCGGTTGGCAGCTACTATCTCTTCGCCAGCTATGCGGGCAGCGGCAGCTATGGACCTTCGAGTTCCACGGCCATTTCCATCACCATCACAGCTGCGACGAACATCGTGCAGTTATCCAGCAACCCGATCGCGCTGCCCTACACCATGACCACCATCGCCGGCGGCGGGGCAGCCGTGCCCAGCAGCGGCAATATGGCCTGCACTGGAGCCACCAACAAGTATGGTGACGGCTGCCAGTCCACGGCGATTGCTTTCACCGCGGGCGACGATATGCGCGGCGTAACTGCCGATCCATTTGGCAATGTCTACCTGACTGACATCAGCGCCACACGCGTGCGGCGCATCACGCCCAACGGCGTCATCACCACCTTCGCCGGCGGCGGTTCCACCTGCACTCCTCCGGCATCTACGTCGGCCAATGGCACCGGCTGCACGCCCACGCTGGCCAGTCTGACCAAGCCGCGCGGTGTTGGAAGCGATGCCGCCGGCAATGTCTATATTGCCGACTACACCGGCAATAAGGTCTATGTGGTCAAGGTATCCGACGGCTTGATGTATCTGGTTGCCGGCACCGGCACTGCTTCTTCAACTGGAGATGGCGGCCCGGCAACATCCGCAACGATCAACACGCCCCGCGGCGCATGGGGCGACAGCATCGGCAACATCTACATTGCCGAGACCGGCGGATACAAGATCCGCGTCGTCGATACTATGGGAAATATCCATACCTTTGCCGGCACGGGAACCAATTCTTCAACTGGGGATGGCGCTGCGGCTACAGCAGCTACGATCTCGAATCCGCAGGGTGTCTTTGTGGACCCGAATCTGAACGTCTACGTCGCCGATTCGTCCGGAAGGATACGCGTCATCTGCGTTACCTGCGGCACCAGCTCACCGCTGGATTCCCTCTTGCAAGCGCTGGGTGCGACCACTACGCTGAATTCCGCCACCAACGGCTACATCTACACCATCGCTGGAATCGGATCAGCCGCGGCTTACACCGGCACATATCCGATTCTTGCCACCAGCGTTTCTTTTGCCCCGCAGAAGCTGTCCATGGATAACAGCGGCAACCTGTACATCTCCGACAGCAACGGCTTTGTCTGGTTCCTGGATTTCCATACCGGCTATCTCCGCGCCATTGCCGCGAACGGAACAGTTTGCGCTAACAAAACGGATAGCTTGGGCGACGGCTGCCCCGCCACTCAGGCCAGCTTTGGCAGCAATGGCGGCAACGGATTCGGCGCTGGAATGGACACGCAGGGCAACCTCTACATCTCCGACTCAACCAACGGACGCATTCGCAAGGTGATCACCGGTCTGGCGTCGTCCTCGACCGCTGTCGGCGCAACCACTACGCAGTCTATGCTGTTCCACTTCATCGCAAACGCCGCGTTGACGAACATAGCTCATATGACGAACGAGTGGACATCGGGAATACCCTCTTGCTCAGCAAACGCCGACGCCACTACAGACTGTCTGGTCTCTTCCGGCTTTACGCCAGGAGTTCCCGGCGCACGTTCCACGCCGCTGATGGTGACCGATACGCTCAGTAACACGGCGTATCTTAGTCTGACGGGAATCGGATCTGGCGCCGGGGCCACGCTCGACCCAGCCAGCCAAATCAGCTTCGGCACGGGCCTGAGTGTCGCCGGCCTGGCCACCGACAATGCAGGCAACGTCTACGTCTCCGATGCCACCAGCAAGAAGGTTTTGCGCTTCGCTTCCAGTGCTCTGACGCAGGGAACCAGCGCAGCGTCCATCACGCTGGCCACGCTCACTGCGCCGGGCGCTGTCGCGGTTGATTCTCGCGGATACGTCTATGCGGCCGACACCTCCACTGGGAAGATCACGCAGATCACGCCCGCGGGCGCGGTTTCGACCTTGCCGTTCACCTTCACCGCTCCTGCCGGTCTGGCCGTCGATGCGCTGAACAACCTCTATGTCTCGGATTATTCGGCGCTGGCCGTCTATCAGATCAACCCCATCACTGGCGTCGAGCGCAATCTGAATCTGGGAACGCTGGTTACCCCCAAGGGTCTGACCATCGATCCTTCCGGCAACCTGCTGGTCGCCGATCCAGGTGTGCCGGCCATCTATCGCTTCAATCCAATCGGCACGCGCACCACTGTAACGACTTCGGCCACGGCGCCCACGGCTGTTCTGACCGATGCGGCGGGCAACCTGCTCATCGCCGATTCTGCGGACATCCTTGCCGTGCCGGCCAGCAGCCACAGTTCGGCCTTCATGGTGGCCAGCCTTGCGCCTTCGGCTCTGGCGATTGACTCCGCCGGCAATCTCTACACCGGTTCGAACGGCGGCGTCCTGGAGCTCATCCGTACGCAAGGTTACGTGCAGTACGCGGGTCCCTCGGCCCCGTCGCAAACCGTCTCCATGCTTGAGTCCGGCAACCAGGCAATGGCGCTTACCTCGGTCGGTCAGTCTGATTCGTCAGACTACGGCCTGACCGCGACCGCCTCCACGGATTGCGCTCTCAGCAGTTCGTTGCCTTCTACCTTGGCCATCGGCGGCGTATGCGCATT
>CABDYB010000199.1_pt1 | contig 20338 bp, 10 predicted proteins | sample 3131861 | NCBI WGS metagenome assembly CABDYB01 (sample SAMEA5534336, study PRJEB31848) | metagenome | biome: tundra; feature: field; material: soil | place: USA | collected 2013-05 | depth 0.15 m | reverse complement strand
TCCCGCAAACAACGCGGGATTCGCACTTTCCCACCGCCTCTACGGCTACTGGATGAATTATCAAACCGGACACTTCACTTGCTTGGAAAACCGGACATCTGTACTTGCTAAGGACACTGACGAATTGGCGACCAACTGTCCGGAACTCGTCATTCTGGTCAGCAACAGGCTTGGATGAGTGCCTCGTGCTGTGTGTGGGCAAGCCCACTCCAGCCTGATTTAACATACCTCCCATCTGCTCAACAAAAAGCGTTTCTTCATCAGCGCAATCCTCCGTCCATACGGTCGCACTGTGCGGAGAACTGTGATGAGCCAATTTCGATTGTGATTCGCAGCACAGACTGGGTTGGCCAGATGCGCCAAGTTTGACCTAGCCAGGAATTCGCCGGAATGCCCAGGCTGTGCTCAGTCATGGAGTGAGTTCCTTTCAGGGTAAGAAACAATGCAATCGAGCAGGAGCAGCGTTCGTCTCACGCGGCGGCAATTTGTGGCTGCGGGAGCCATTGGTGGCGCGGCCCTTGCTGTCGGCTACTCTGCTCGCGGCCACGGGGGCTGGGATTTCCTCAGCGACGCCCAGGCCTCGACGTTGGCCGCGCTGTGCGATCGGATTGTCCCCGCGGATGACTTTCCCAGCGCCACGCAAGCCGGAGTCGTCACCTACATCGACCGCCAACTCGCCCGGACCTACAGGCGCTATCGAAATACTTACCGGGATGGGCTGGAGCGGTCCGATGAAATGAGCAGACAGCGCTTTGGCAGGGACCTGGCGGCTCTTCCCGCCCAGCAGCAAGTTGAGATTGTAGGCGCAATCGAACAGCAGAATCGCAAGTTCTTTGATCTGGTGCGCAGCCACACTCTCGAGGGCTATTACGGCTCGCCGCGGCACGGTGGCAATCGAGATGCTGTGAGTTGGCGGATGCTCGGTCTGGCTGAGCCGCCCGTTCTTGGGCGTGCACAGTACGACCTGAGAAAGGGCCCGGCCTCATGAGACGTGTCAATGCAGTTGTTGTGGGTGCCGGCGCGGCAGGAGGCATTGTCGCCAAGGAGCTGTCGGCTGCAGGCCTGAGCGTTGTCCTGCTGGAGCGGGGCAAGTGGTACACGTCAAACGATTGCCGCAAGGACGACCTGCGGAATCAGCGCACCACGGTGCTGGGCAACGCTTTCGGCCCTGAGGATGAAGGCAATCCTCGCGTTTTGGTCGATGCTGAGGGCGTGCCGCACATCATGCTGCCCAGCGAAGGTGGCTACCAGAACAATGCCGCCTGCGTGGGTGGCGGGACACTAAGTTATGGAGCCATGGCCTGGCGCTATCTTCCTCAGGATTTCCGTATGCGTTCAACCTATGGAGCGCCTGCGGGGAGTTCACTCGAAGACTGGCCCATCTCCTACGAGGATCTGGAGCCCTACTACGAGAAGGCCGAATACGAGATCGGCATTTCCGGAGATGATTCGGGCACTCCCTTTCATGGTCCGCGGCGGCGTCCTCTGCCCATGCCGCCGCTCCCGCCCAACCGCGAGTTTCAAATCCTCGAGCCGGCAGCCAAGCGCCTCGACCTGCATCCCTTTCCCATTCCCATGGCTCGCAACAGCGTGCCCTACAACGGCCGCGGCCCGTGCTTGCGCTGCCGCTGGTGTGTCGGATTCGCCTGCGAAGTAGATGCCAAGAACGGTTCACAGAACACCGTGATCCCGGTAGCGCTGGCAACGGGAAACTGCGAGCTGCGAACCGAGTGCATGGCCAGGGAAATCCTCACCGACGACCAGGGACGCGCGCGCGGTGTAGCCTACTACGACGCCGATGGGCGTTTGCAGGAGCAACTTACCGATATCGTCGTGGTCTCCGCCTGCGCCATTGAATCAGCCCGCCTCCTCCTGAACTCAAAAAGCCGCCTCTTTCCCAACGGGTTGGGAAATCGCCACGATCAGGTGGGCCGAAATCTGCAAGGTCACCACTACACCGGCGCGATCGGCTTTTTCGACTTCGACACCTATGACGATGTGGGGCCCGGCGCCAGCATCGCCGTCTCCGATTACAACCACGGCACTCCGGGATTGTGTGGCGGGGGCATTCTGGCCAATGAATTCATCCGTCTGCCGATTCAAATGGTCGACCGGATGCCCGGCGGTACACCCCGCTGGGGGCTCGCCCACAAGCAGGCCATGCGCAGCTTCTTCAAGCGCAACATCGCCATCATGGGGCCGACCCAGCAGATTCCCACCGCCGACGCCAAGGTGACTCTCGATCCAACGGTTCGAGACAAGTGGGGAATACCGGTCGCGCGCATCTCGGGTAACGTCCATCCCCACACCTTCGAGATCGGCCTTGTACAGGCCCAGCGTGCTGAAGCCTGGCTCAAGGAGGCTGGGGCGGTGACCACGCTCATCAACGCGGGCAAGCCTACGACCGTGTCGGCCGGCCAGCACCAGGCCGGCACCTGCCGCATGGGCAACGATCCGCAAGGCTCAGTGGTGAACCGCAACTGCCAGCTGCACGACGTGGACAACGTCTTCGTGATTGATTCGAGCGTACATGTGACCAACGGGGGCTTCAATCCGGCGCTCACTATCATGGCCATCGCCTATTTTGCCTCTGAAGCATTGGTCCGCAACTGGAAGGGTACGGGATTCCGTTCATGAAGCCATTCCTCAAGTTTGCGGCAATCGCCATTGCGTCAGTTGCCTTGTTTGCGGTCGGTGTCACGTTTGGCGCGTCGTATTACTACACATCGCAATACGGCCAAGGCTGCGCAAGCTGTCACGAAATGGCCGCCTACGTCCGCGTGGTGCATACAGCACCTCACAGGACAGAAGGCTGCATGGATTGCCATGAGGCAAACCTGGCCACCAAGCTGCGTCACATGCGGATTCATCTCTTCGGCGCCATTCCAGAGAACATCCGGATGCGGGATGTGGACGTGCCGGCGATGACGGCGAGCTGCCGGGCCTGCCACCAGCAGGAATATGCGAGCTGGCATGCAGGTCCGCACAGTGCTACCTACAGCCAGATATTTGCCGATCCCGTCCACAACTACAAACGCATGCTGATGGACGACTGTTTGCGCTGCCATGGGATGTATTTCAACGGATCCATTCGCGACCTGGTGCAACCTCTGAACACGAAAGGGCCATGGCGAGTGATTCGCTCGGACCTGGTCAATCAGCCGACGATGCCCTGTATGACCTGCCACCAGATTCACGGTGAAGGTGCGCAGGAAACCAAGCCTGCCTCGCGCATTTCCGTGGCGGGTGCAGCTGTGCCTGCTTCGCTGGCCTTCTACGACCGGCGGGAATCTATCCACTTCACCGCAACGGCGCTTTCCATTCCGCAACTATACGACGGTGCCCGTATGGTGACAGTCAGTCAGGACCCGCGGCAGGCGCTCTGCTACCAGTGCCACGCGCCGCGAATGCCTGAAGCGGGCTCAATTGCGGCAACGAACGCCTGGGGAGCCCAGGTGGGTTCGGGTGACGATCGCACGCCGATGGGCGTGCACGAGGGTCTGAGCTGCATCTCCTGTCACGACGGTCACAACGAGAACACACGGGCCTCGTGCAAAACCTGTCATCCGCAAATGTCTCACTGCGGAATCGACGTGGAGAAGATGGACACGACCTACGCAAGTTCCACCAGTGCCCACAACATCCATTGGGTCAAATGCACCGATTGCCATCAGCACGGCATACCGAAGGCCAAAGCGCACGCGGGGGTCAAAGCGAAGCTGCCAACCACTCCCGGTATCAACGGTTGACAGGCCCTAACCCGGGAAACGCAGAGGCGGTCGCGACTGGGGAGGCTGCGGATTTCGTCGAGGGCGATGTCGAAGGTGCCTCGGGCTTGCCGCGGATCGGCGGCGGATTAGACGCGGGCGATACGTTTATGGGCAGTGGCCTGGACAGGCGGCGAGGTCCGTTCGGCCTGCTTCCGCTTACGCCAAAAAATCGCCTGCCATGGAGACGATCTAGCGCCGGGCAAATCAGGTGTGTGAAAACAAACAGCGAATGACGCCGCCGGGGGTTCCGGTTGTATCACCGGCATTCCGGTAGTTACTGCTTGTACACTGCCGAAAAGCCCACAATCCTCTCGGAACTGTGAGAAACGAATCTACACCAGAACTCAATGAGCGCGTGGCCTGTTGGCGCCAAGGGAGAAAGGTCAATCATCAATCGTTGCTATACTTCTTCCCCAGCCGCTATAGTCTGAAGGCGAAGTATTTTCAATCTCCCGCTACACAAGGGGTCTAGAATGCCTGCCACCCTCTCGCGTTCCGCTTTTTTCGCTGTTGTCACGCTGGTTGCCATCCCATGGCTGCAGGCTCAACAGATCGCATCGACAGAGTTGAAGTACCAGGTGCCTCCCGAGGTCATGGTCAAGCTGGTAGACGCCCCACCCACACCAACGATCAGCCTTTCACCCGCGCAGGGAGAGGGTCCCCGGCGCATCCTGATCCAGCAAAGCTCCTCCCTGCCAACCATTGCCGACCTCGCGGAACCGGAACTGCGTCTTGCAGGTCTGCGCTTCAACCCCAAGCTTAGCGCCCCCAGCCGCACACGCTACTTCGTCTCGCTCAAGCTTCAATCCCTACCCATTGCCGGAGCTGGCGCCCAGTCTCCCGAGGTCGCCATCACTGGCCTGCCGGCAAAGCTCCACGTCCTTTCGACGGAGTGGTCTCCCGATGGCCAGCACATCGCCTTGGTCAATGCGGACACCGGTGCCAAAACCGGTCCGGGTGCTCCAGAATCCGCAGGCCTCAGCCTTTGGATCGTCGATGTCGCCCGGGCGAGCGCCGCGCTGGTGCCTGGAGTACACCTCAACTCGGTGCTTGCCAACCCCATTTCATGGTTGAACAATCGGTCTCTCGCCGTGCTCACGGTTCCATCGAACCGTGGCTCCTTACCGGTACGCTCTGAGATTCCCACCGGCCCCGTCGTGCAGGAGAATGAGGGCCGTGCTACGCCCGCGCCCACCTATGAAGACCTGCTCAAGACTCCGACCGACGAACGCATCTTCGAGTTTTACGCAACCTCGCAAATCGCTGAAGTCGTGATGAGCGGTGGCGCCGCCAGAAAGCTCGGGAAGCCGGGCGTCTTTGCCAGGCTGGAGTCCTCGCCCGACGGGAAATACGTATTCGCGGAGGAACTGCATCGGCCATTCTCCTACACCCAGCCCTACGAGCGCTTCCCGCAGCGACGCGAAGTCTTCAATGTTGCCAGCGGCGAAGCCAAGGTGCTTGACGACGCCCCATTGATCGACAATTTGCCCATCGACCGCGATGCCGTTGAGCCAGGTCCCCGTGATTTCGGCTGGCGCTACGATCAGCCCGCCACCCTCTTCTGGATTCAGGCTGCCGACGGGGGCGACCCCAAGCGCGAAGCCATGGTGCGCGATCGCGTCTACACGCAGCAAGCGCCCTTCACTCAAGAGGCCAAGCCCATCGCCGACCTGACTCTCCGTTTCCGCGGCGCCGCCTGGGGCAACGACCATCTCGCTCTAATCACCGAGGGTCGCTGGAAAGACCGCAAGATGATCCTTGTCGCGCTGGACCTGACGACAGGAAAGCTCACGCAGCTCTACCAAGGCTCCATGCAGGATCGCTACCACGATCCTGGTCGCCCCATGCTTGAGAGGAACGCCCAGAACCGTCCGGTTCTGCATAGGTCGCCTGACCGTCAAGGCATTTATTTCTCCGGCCAGGGCGCTTCGCCCAAAGGGGACGCGCCGTTTGTTGCCATCATGCCTCTGAACGCTGGCGAAAACCCCACCGAGAAGCGCATCTGGCAATCCCAGGCCCCGTTTTTTGAAGTAGCAAGCGCAGTGGTTGAATCCGGTGCAGCCATAGAAATCCTGGCCCGCCGCGAGTCCGTAGAGCAAAGCCCGAATTACTTTCTGACCGCTCCACTCGCGGACCACTCGTCTTCCGCAGCTTCTGCGACTAGCCAATGGACTCCAGTAACCGGCTTCCCAAATCCTTATGCCGGCCTGCGGATGCCATCGCATCAGTTGCTGCACTACAAGCGTGCAGACGGTGTTGATCTCAGCGCCGACCTCTACTTGCCTGCCGGTTACGACAAGTCCAAGGGGCCGCTTCCCACGCTCATGGAGGCTTATCCGGCGGAATTCAAGAGTCGTGCCGCCGCCAGCCAGGTTACCGGCTCTCCCTATGAATTCGTCCGCATCGGCGCGGGATCGCCCGTCTTCTTCACCATGACCGGTTATGCCGTGCTGGCCAACGCAGCCATTCCTATCATCGGCGAAGGCTCAGCTGAACCCAACGATACCTACACGGTACAGCTGGTCGAGGGAGCCCAGGCCGCCATCGATGCGGGAGCGGCGACAGGCGCGGTTGACCCCAAGCGCGTCGGCGTCATGGGCCACTCCTATGGAGCCTTTATGACCGCCAACCTGCTCGCCCATAGCAATCTGTTCCGCGCAGGTATTGCCCGCTCCGGAGCCTATAACCGCACCCTGACCCCCTTTGGTTTCCAGAATGAAGAACGCACATATTGGCAGGCCCCCGAGGTCTACTACAAGATGAGCCCCTTCTCCTACGCCGATAAGGTCAAGACCCCGATCCTGCTCATCCACGGCGAGGCCGACAACAACACCGGCACCTTCCCCATCCAAAGCGAGCGCTTCTACGACGCGCTCAAGGGAGAGGGCGCAACCGTCCGCTTCGTTCTGCTTCCGCTTGAAGCCCACGGCTACCAGGGGCGCGAGAGCGTCCTCCACATGTTATGGGAGATGGAGAACTGGCTCGACAAGTACGTCAAACCCGACCAGCCAATCGTGACGCAACATTGAGGTGGAGTGCCCCCATCTTCAGTGTTCCTGGTGAGTGACCGGCTATTCGGACATTACCCAGAGGAAAGGTGGTTCTGGCCGGATTGCAGACCATACGTTTACTTGGTTGAACTATGATGGATTCGACGCAACCTCGGGAGGAAGTCATGAAGATTCTTCGGTCCGTGATTCGCAGGGGCTTCAGTGTAGGGACGGCAGGCTACTTCAACGTGCTGAGGCCCAATGCATGGTTTGCCGCCTCACGTTTCCCTGACCGCTTCCATAATCTCCGCGAAAGGGCTGAAGCAGCTGCGCGACAGCCGGCGCAGGGACAAAAGATTCCAAGTTCGCCGGTCAATCAATCGACAATACATTTGGACTTGAATCCGCAACCGGAACCGCTCCACTTGATGCGGTCGGCGTTGATCATTTTGGTGGCATCTGGGATCACAATGTTCGTGCTGTGGTGGATATTCATACGGCCCCACCCCGTATACTGATCCAACCCCGAGAACCTTAAGTTTTGGACTACCGGATTTGGCGATTCCGCCTCAAACTTTCGAGTTCCGGGAGTATTACCGGCAATCCGGACAATGGGCTTCGTTGAAGCGGGTGGGCCAGCGTTCCGAAGAAAGATTACCTTGGCTCCTTCTTTGTGGGAAGTGTGCATGTCGAACCTCACACGACCGCACAAACACCTCCCGTGCCAACCGGCTCAACCTGCCAGCACGAACTTAATGAACGGCGAGATCCTCCGAAGTCACAGGAGCCTCTGCAACCGTATGAGCATAGAGTCGATTTAGTTTACTCTTGCCTATCGTAGCTACACTACGATTATTAGCATAATATCAAATAGATATCAATTTAATACTGTAAGAGTAATCGTAGTAATACTACGACTTTGCCAATAATCTGAAATCTTGTCGAGTGAGGACTTGAAGTCTGTGAGTCTTCGGCAAGGGTGCGAAGCATGTCTGTTCGAGACGGTCCTTCCCGCACATTGGTTGCTGCATCCGAGCCTCTTTCGTGTTCATCGCGTTCCCTGGGACTTATACCCATTTACTTGTCCGTTGCAAGAACGTTTGGCACAAAAACTAAGCAGGCGCTAATGCGCCTGTTCATAATGCGATAGGAGCCGGTCAAGCAATCAAACGGTTAGTCACTTGCCGGATCGTCTCGGGGAGACTACCGTCGGCAGCATTATTGCATCTCAGCCGCTTCGGGAATCGCAAGCGCGCGGGCCGAGGTGTTTGCTGTCTTGGACCAAGGGGCAATCTTGATCGACTTGTTAACGAAACATTTCATCGACGCGGCATTCTTGCCTGTTGAAGGGAATGTTGTTCCTGCGTATTTGCCCGAAATCGCAGATCGTCCGGTGCCCGCAGTATGACCGCTGAACGATTTTTCAGCCAGTTCCACTCTTGCCCGCGGGGTCGGGACCGAATGCTATCTAACGCACACTGCGCAAAGGCAGACCGCTTCGTTTCCGCTTCTTCGGAACGTCAACAGCCAAGGATGAAGGTCAACAACAGGAGGAAAGTTCGTCTCATGAGAGCCTCGCGTAAATCGATTGTCGTACTCGCGGTATGGTTGGTGTTCGTGATATTTGGAGGGCAGCTCTTTGCACACGGGCAGACCTTTCAGCATCCAGGCGTCCTTGTAAGCCAGGCGCAGCTGAACTACATGAAAATCATGGTTCAGGCGCATCAGGACCCCTTCTACTCCGCATTCATCAAGGCGCAGAACAGCAGCAGTGGTTCCCTGACCTATAGTCAGACAATATCGGGAAACCTCGCGATTACGGGTGGACTGATCGTCTGCGGTTCGACCTCGAACCCCAACTATGGCTGTTCGAACTCCGACGACGACGGCACCGCGGCCTATGTGCAGGCGCTCCTCTGGTACATCACCGGAAACCAGACCTACGCGAATAATGCCATCGCCCTCATGGATTATTACGCCGCGAATGTCGTGGGTTATGGAAACGTAGGCGGCCAGGTCGTGGGCGGCGTAAGCGTGTCTTCCTCGAATACCCCATTGCAGGCAGCCTGGGATTCACAGAAGTGGCCGCGGGCGGCGGAGATTATCCGCTACAGCAACGCCGGGTGGCCGGCTGCCGACGCCGCTGCTTTCGGCCAATGGATGAACAACATCATGGTGCCGCAGTTGATCAACGGCACCAATTCCAATGGCAATTGGGAAACCAGCATGATTGAAGGGCTGATCGGAATCGGCGTCTATAACGACGATGCCGCCACCTTCAATACAGGCGTCACCTACTGGAAGCAGCGCATTCCTGCAATCTTCTACCATTACACCGACGGCGGCCAGCCGATTCACGCTCCTCGCGGCACTGCCAGTTGGTATGGGCAAATACTCTTTGATCCATCGATGAGCGGCGTGCAGCAGGAAACCTGCCGCGACTTCGGTCATGCGCAGTACAGCCTGTCGGGTTCGCTGGATGCGGCTGAAACGGCATACATCCAGGGGATCAATCTCTACCAGGACCTGGAGAGCATTACCGATTCGGCCCAGGGAACCTTCAATGTGAATGCACAGAACAGGTTCACAGCGGCGCTGGAGTTCAATGCGTATTACCTGCTCAACAATCCCGTACCCCCAACGGGCCTGTGCGACCTGGCATCGCAATACCAATCGGTTGCAAATAATTCGATCACCAAAACGATCTACCCAGTCGACGAGATCGGTTACAACGAATATCACAATCGGCTCGGGATCAACCTGCCCCTTACACTCCAGTACCTCAACACGACGATCCGTCAACTGCCGGACCCCACTGAGTATCACATCATGGTCTACGAGAGCCTGACACACGGTGGCGATGCCTCGCAGTTGCAGCCCTTCATGATGTGGTCGAGCGCCACCAGTTCCACGATACAGTCCGGTTCGAGCGCCACCTTTACCGTCAACGTCGTTCCCGGCAGCGCTACCAACGCAGCCGTAACGCTGAGTGTCAGCGGGTTGCCTTCAGGTGTGACTTACGGCTTCAGCCCATCCACGGTGACCGGCGCGGGCACTTCGACGCTGACGTTCACCGCCAGCAGTCTGACCGCTTCGGGATCGTATGCACTCAGCATAATCGGGACCAGCAGTACCTCCACATACACCCTTCCACTGACTTTGCTTGTCAGTTCGCCGACAGCGAATTTTTCCATCGCTGCAGCGCCTGCCGTTGTCTCAGCGGTAGCCGGCGATGTGGCAAGCTTCCCAATCACCCTGACGCCCATCAGCAGTTACATGGGAACAGTTACTCTGAGCGTTGCATCGGGGCTCCCTGCCGGAGCCACGGCCACCTTCTCGTCGCCAACGGTGACGAGTTCATCGCCAAACTCTACGGTGAACGTGCTCACAACCGGTTTGACAGTACCGGGAGCGTACAGCCTCACCATTTCAGGCACAGACGGCGTGTTAACGAACACAACGAAGGTCCAGTTGATCGTCGGGGCAATCAGTAATGCCTGCATTCAAAAGATGGGCTATTACTGGGTAACCGGAGCAATTCCGCCGCAGACTGGAATCTTTACCGCCGAGTGGGACGCTACGCCTTCGCTCACGGGCACCGAGAACGCCAACGTCGGATTGACGAATGTAAATATGGCGACCGTAGATGGCTCAGCTACCTACACAGATCTTGTTCTGGCAGCGCGCTTCAATCCCACCGGCACTATCGACGGGCGCAACGGCGCCGCCTTTGGCGTACCGTCAGTCGCCATTCCTTACACCGGCGGATTAACCTACCATTTCCGCGCCGTGGTCAATGTTCCCGCAGCGACCTATTCCATTTATGTGACGCCCCCTGGGCAGAGTGAACTTACGATTGGAACGAACTGGGCCTTCCGCACGGGCGCGCAGGTAGGAACTCCTCCCAGCATCAACTTCTGGGACGCCACCGCCCAGGTTGGCTCGGTCGCACTGTGCAATATGGTCGTGGAGACGCCCAATTTCGGAGTGTCCTCGTCGCCCGCTTCGCAGACAGTCGCGGCCGGAAGATCTGTTGCATTCACCACGACCGTTACGCCGATCGCCGGCTACACGGGCAGCGTCACTTTGAGCGCCTCGGGACTGCCGTCGGGAGCGACCGCCAGCTTCAATCCGGCAACGGTTGTTGTCGGCGCCAACCCCGTCAGCTCGACGATGACAGTTACCGCCGCGGCATCGGCGGCGACCGGCATCAGTCCCATCACAGTTACGGCTACCGACGGAACACTGACCCAGACCGCATATTCCGAATTGACGATCAATCCAGCCTGCGTAGCGCCCGCGGCAACGAGCCAGAATTTGACCGTAGCAGAGAATGGCGCGGTAGCGGTGAATTTGGCCGGTACCTTGGGATCGGGATGTTCCATCACCGATACTTTGAGTTACGCGGTGACGGCCAATCCATCGCACGGTGTCTTGACCGGCACGATTCCCAATCTGATGTACACGCCGACGGCCGGGTATGCGGGAAGCGATAGCCTTAGCTTCACGGTGGCGGATTCCAATGCGGTTACGACGACCAGCAGCGCAGCGGCGGTAACAATCACCGTTGCCGCTCCGGTCTCCGGCGCTCCCATCCTGGGCAGCGTCACTCCGGCCGTTGTCGTTGCCGGCTCAACGGGAATTGTCCTGACGGTAAACGGAACCGGATTCAAAACCGGTGCGACCGTGTTGTTGAATGGAACCGCAAAGACAACGACATTTGTGAGCGCCACGCAGGTGACGGCGGCGCTTGCGGTCTCCGACGTGAGTTCCTCAGGCCTGGTGGCCGTCACCGTGTCCAACCCTGGGACATCGGGCGGCGTCTCGACCTCGCTGATGCTGGCGATCGACAGCAACATCCAGACTTACCTGGTTGCGAAGACCGCCTCGTTCACCGTGACGCACGGGCAGGGCGCATCGGCCCAACTCATTTTCATGAACATCCCGCCGGGAGCGCTGACGTCAGCAGATTGCTTTAACCTTCCCACGGGAGTGAACTGCAGTTACAACGCGCAAACCCAGATGATTACGCTGACGACCAGCTTGAATACCCCGCCCGGAGCCTACCAGATTCTTGTCGTAGGCACAGTGAATCCGGCGACGACCGTGTCGTTGAATGGACATTCCAGCCAGGGCGGTTTGTTCTACGCCATGCTGGGCCTGCCGTTCGGGTTGATGTGGATTGGCCGTAAGAGACGGCGCTGGCTGTATCCTGCGGCGGGCGCGCTTAGCCTGTTCCTGATTTTCGCAGTCGGGTGTGGCGGATCGAAGGCCACAACGCCGTTCGTGACAACGCAGGCGTCGACCACTTTGACGCTCACGGTCAATTGACGATTATGTTGCAACGGAAGCAAACAGATTCACAAGCCATGGTGCAGTTTGGAGAGATGTGCATGAACAGCTTGACTCAGATTCGTAAAGTGCTCGGCCCCGGCAGGTTCATCCTGCGGATGGTCTTATCCTTGTCCGTCTTGTTCTTTTTGGTGGCTCATGCACAGGCGCAGGTTGCCATCACCACGACTGCATTGCCTGTGGGCAATACGAGCAACAGCTACTACGCAACGCTGGCCGCAACGGGAGGCCAGGCGCCCTACACCTGGCAATTGACAGGGTCGCTCCCCACGGGGCTGAGCCTCTCCAGCGCCGGTGTTATCAGCGGCTTGGCCACGCAGGCGACAACAGGCACTCCGCCGATGCCGACTTCGTTTACCGTTCAGGTAACCGACTCGTTGTTCGTTACGGCCACGCAAACTTTCAGCATCACCATCCTGCCGCCCGGTTCCCATTCCCTGGTCATCAACCAGATCTTTACCGGGGGAGGCGCAGGCTCCGTTGCAAATCCCTCACCCTATGCATCCGACTATTTGGAACTCTTCAACGCCGCGCCGGTGGCCATCGATCTGCAGAATTGGACGCTGCAATTAGGCACTTCTGGCAGCGCCTTTGCCGCTTCGGGTGTTGTGCCCATTGGATCGCTCGACCCCTATCAGGTAGGATCGACCGGCGGGCCGAACAACGATGGAAATTTTCCGGCCTTCGCAATCTCGTATTCAAGCGCGTTTACCGCGAGCAACTGTAACCCTGTCTCGACGAGCGCGCAGTTGAATCCCGCATTTCCGGCTTCTCATTGCTGGCTGAACCCCGGCCAGTTCATGCTGGTTATCACCGCAGGTCCAGTCGGCGGTGCGAACACCGGCGTGAAGTCTATACCGTTGATTCCGGCAGATCTCGTTCTGGCTACGACTACCAACACCACCGGCAGCACCTTTGTCACCACCACCAACAACAACAGTGGGCCGGTCTCCTCTACTTCTGCTGCCAATACCGGTTATGTTGGTCACAGCGGCTCCGCTGTCAAGCCAGGCGCTAGCGGAGGAATGATTGCCCTAGTAAATGGGGTTGGAATTGGAGTCACCTGCCAGTCTGTGCCTCCGGGAAATCCGAACCCATCTGCTGTTTTTTCCCCTCTGGCATCGGACTTCGTGGCATTTTATGACCAGGTTGCAGCTGGAACAACCACCTTGAATAAGTGCTGGAATGGAAGTAGCTTCCCGATGGGAGGATCCGCCGCCTACTTTAAGACGATCACCACTTTGGGAGGGGCCATCCATGTCGAAGGCTCCGGCAAGAACAACAATGCTCTTATCCGCAGCGCCGGCAATGGGAAACTCAACGCTACAATTCAAAACTCGCTAACATATCCGTCAGGAGTATTACTGCCAACTAGCGGTGTCACGTTAACCCCATGCGGCGATACAGGCAACAACTTCACCGACTGGACCCCCATAATTAATGGAATGAACCTTGGATCGGTTCACGGGCAGGCAAACTGGACGTTGCACAATAGTTCGGCTTATACCACCCCAGCAATCGAAGCATCCTACGCGTCCACGCCTTTGACGCCCACGCCCTATACACCTACGGCCTGCCCAAGCTTGAATCCCGTGGGTCCGACGGTGACGGCTTCGTTTGACCAGCCAAGCGTGGCGCAAGGCGCAGGCGGTGGCTCGGTGACAGAGACCTTGACTGTCAAGGTGACGCCCTCCAGCCAGCCAACCTCCGAAATCTTCAATGTGAACGTTAATCTGAGCGGCATTCCCGGCGCTACTCCTGCGACGCCCATCACAGCCGCCAGCATCGGCGTTCCCGATGGCCTGGGAAACCTTGAATACCAGGAGCAGTTCAGCATTCCCACCACCAGCGAGACAACTTACACGGTGCCCATCACCGTGATGGACGACGCGTACCGCCCAGCCATCAACGCGAACAGCACCAGTCTGTTGGAAGTTGCCGTCAATGTGGGCGCGGCATGCCAGGCGCCGGTAAGCACAAGCCAGACGCTGCAAATCGGCTGGAACGTTCCGCAATTAATCACCCTGTCAGGACAAGTCGGCACAAACTGCATCAGCAGCGACACGCTGGTCTATGCGATCCAGAGCCAGACTCAAAGCGGAGTCGTGAGCGCCGTGTCCGGGAACTCCGTAACCTACACTCCGAATGCAGGTTTCACCGGGATGGACTCTTTTACCTACAATGTGACCGACACCACCAACTCGGCAGGCGTGCTGACTAGTACCCCTGCGACGGTCAACCTGGTGGTGAGCGCCACCGGCGTGGTGCCCTCACTCAACCTGAACTGTCCCGCGGCTGTGTATACAGGGACGCCGCATGTTTGCACTGCCGCGCCAACCCCCTTCGTCGCGGGTACCACCACCATCGCCTATAACGGATCGGCAACGCTGCCCGTAGCCGCTGGAAATTACTCCGTCGTTGCGAGCTTTGTGAGCAGCTTTTATCCAAGTGATAACACCAGCGCGACCTCTACGCTGGTCATCAGCCAGGCTACGCCAACCTTCACGGTCAACTGCGCCAACGTTTCATGGACCGGCTCTCCGCAGGGCTGCACCACAACCGCTACCGGTATCGCAGGCGCCGCGCTCAGCGGCACCATCAGCATTACATACAATGGGAGCACCACACCTCCGACAGACCCAGGAACTTATGCTGTGGTTGCCACCTTTGTACCCAGTGATCCCGACTATTCAAACCAGACCGTCAACTCGTCCTTCTCCATCACCGAGCCGGTAGTGACCATTACTGTGAATAGCCAGACCATGCTATACGGCTCCGCATTGCCCACTCTGACATACACCGTGAGTCCCAGCATTCCGCTCCAGGTTGCCCCGGCATGCACCTCTTCTGCCACTGGCACAAGCGCTGTGGGCACTTACATTGGGGCGATTTCCTGCTCCGGCGCCACAAAGATAGGATGCACATTTGTCTATGTGGCCGGAAACATGACCGTGCAGGCCGCCGCCGCGACCGTCGCAGCGAATAACCATACAATGACCTCCGGTACAACGGTGCCGGCACTAACCTACGCAACCACGCCGAGCGGCCTGGCATTCACCACTGCTCCGGCATGCACCACAACGGCAACGTCTGCCTCCTCCGCCGGAACCTACCCGATCACCTGCGCAGGTGGGGTCGCGCCAAACTACAACCTGAGCTATACCGGCGGAACAATGACGGTGCAGGTCGCGCCGACGATTCCGAACGGAATGCCAGCCATTTCTGGCGTCGCTCCGATGACCGTCACCGCGGGTTCACCCAATCTGGCTCTGACGGTCAATGGAAGCGGCTTTGTCTCCGGTGCGACGGTTCTCTTGAACGGCTCCGCGCGGGCGACAACGTTTGTCAGTTCCAGGCAGTTGACGGCTACGATTCTGGCTGCGGACCAGCTCTCGGTGGGAACCGCGGAGATTACGGTCTTCAACCCCGCTCCCGGCGGCGGCACTACGGCTGCGCAAACCTTTTCTATCGACAGCGTGGCGCAGGCTCAGGGTGGTTTCACAGTGTCGCCCACTGGTATGGCGTTTACCGTGACGCACGGGCAAAGCGCGTATGCGCCTTTCGCATTCACGAGTCTTCAGCCGGGAACGGTGGTATCCGCTGTTTGCTATAACCTGCCTGCGTATGGATCGTGCAGCTTCAATGGAACAACGCTTACCATCATCACCGGCGCTAATTCACAACCGGGAATCTACAATGTCCTGGTCGTGTTCAGTACCAGCGGCACGCTCACTTCGCGCAACAATTCCGCTGGCGCCGCCGTCCTGTGCTGTCTGTTCGGATTCCCGCTCGGACTGGTAATTCTGCTGCGAGGCCGCAAAATAAGACTCTATTCGCTGGGTGTAATGAGCGTACTGCTGCTCATGGTTGCCATCGGTTGCGGAGGAAATAGCGTGATGCAAAAATCTCCGGTCACATCGGCTCAGCGTTCAACTGTGGTGACCTTGACCGTCCAGTAGACAGGCGATCCTGAGAAGAGTTCCATCTGTTTTCGAGCACATGGGGGGAGCGCGGGCATCCAGCTTGTCAGCTCCTGTGATATCTATCCTGCGTCGCATCAACCGGGCGACGCAGGACATTCAATGCTGGGGTTGAAAAACGCTCTCGGGGTCTTGGGATATCCCGGATTCAGCTGCTTGCGTGGAAGGCCGAAGCGCAATCCTCCATACACGGCCTCCTGGACCCGCCATCGATTCATGCATTCGCGATGATGCATAAACCAAGAAATACTCCAGGCTATATCGGCGTTTCAGGGGAGTTACTCCATTTTGCGGTTGCGTCGGGCAACGCTGGTTGCGCTTTTGGAGGCCAGACTCGCGGGGTCTTGGACCTTCAGACCTCGACGCATTTGCTTAAGCCGCCAGCAGTAATTGAAGTTCGGTTCGATCTGGAATCTCGCTAATGTTCAAACGCGAACTATGAATCGAAGTGAGATATTTCTGCTGTAGAGAACCCAATAGAGGATCTTTGGTATTCACTCTATTGACCAATAGAGTATTGGCAACGGAATAATTGCCTAGCATGACTTGAGCCTGTCCCAACAAAACCAGTCTAACTTGTTGGGTACTTTCATTGAGCAATCTAAGATCGCGCTCCAAGGTCATTACCGAATCGGATGCGTTGCCGAGTTTCATTTGAACATAGCCTAGCGTTGTCCTGAGTCTGACTAATTCTTTTCGCCACGGACAGGATTCGAGTGCGTATTCCAGCTTTTCGGCGGCCTCGGTAAAATGGCCTTCGGCTGCAAGGGATAGCGCGTAGATCCGGGGGCCTGACCAGTCCAGCTCTGAGCGCAGATTCTGTGTTGCGGGCAAGATACGTCGCGCTTCTTCATTTCTTTCCATAGTAACTAGAGTTGCAGCGCAGCTAAATTGAGCTGGTGTGTAAGTGGGTTGATCGCCGATTAGCTTTTCAGCGACAGCCAGAGACTCCGGGAGTAATCCGGCCCTCCTAAGGTAATTAACTTTTGCATTTAATAGGGTTACATTATCTGGCATTATCCGCAATCTATCCTCCAGGTATTCCAGTGACCCCTGGACACCTGCATTTGTTAAACAAAAAGCGCCCAAATAGCCAAGAATAGTTCTAATATTATTTCCGTCGAGTCCAAGGGCCACTTCGTATTGGCGTACTGCCTGGTAATATTTGCCACGATCTCTGAGGGCTGAAGCAAGACTTGATCTGGAAACTGGATCGCCCGGGAAACGCTTAACAACCGTCAAGGCATACTCGACAGCCTCTTTCCGCCTTCCTTGAGATCTCAATACTGAAATATATCCATTAAAGGACACCGGGCTATCTGCAAACCGCTCTTGTGCCTCGATGTAGACTGTCAGAGATAATTCATGCTGTCCCAACTCATGAAGTACGTCCGCAATTCCCACCCAAGCGTATTCGGAGTTAGGAAATCGTATTTTGGCTTCTCGAAATGCCTCAAGTGAAGCGGTAAAACTCCCCAGATTCTTAAGAACCTCTGCCCGTGTCGTAAAAACAACGGGATCATTAATCCCAAGTTCCGCTGCATAAAGAGATAACCTATCAGCCATCTCCAGCATATTCGCATCCATGGCGGTGGCTGCCAAGTTACACAAGGACTTAGCAAGATGCTCCTTCTCGGAGTTTGAAAACTGAAAGCTAACCAAGTCGGCAATAAATCTTTCTGCCAAATCTTCTCTGCCACTAAAAAATGTAGTGGCTATCCCAGCAATCTGTTTATCGACTTGTGTCTTTGCCTCTAACGGGGAAAGCCTCTGAAAACCCTCCGCAGTTCCCTCCCTATGCATAGCATCGCCAATAAGGTCCACGCTTTGGACTGAGCGCTGGCCCCGCCGACTTTTCAAGGGAAGGATTCGCTGCCTCAGCACCCCTCTGGAGAGACGAGGGCGCAGCGATTCTCTAATACCAGTGAGGGTTTCCTTTGCCATCTGATTTACGGACGGTGTTCGATAACGGAGTGATTGTGAGACGAATTCTGCATTAAAGGTAAGTAGATCTTTAGTAGAAAGTGCCTCTACGATTGATGCTATTGTTCCGTCCTCGATCAACTCGGCCTCAAGCTCGGATGCCAGGTCGGACGGAAGGTTTCTCACAGCTTCCTTCCAAGCGGCATACACTTCATCGCAGCACTCTTGTTGCCCAAATACACGCCTGAGGCAAACTGCAAAATGGTCGAAGGATGAAAAAAGAGAAATTGTCTCCTGTCGGCTGGCACGAACAACGACGGGCATCGGTCTGGAGAGCAGCCTAGAGGACAATCTTTCGGCTAAAGAGCTGTTTTCGAGTAGGGGTTCCAACTCTTGCCCACACATAATCCTAGTGCTTAGGGATAACTCTGGATCGCAACAGCTCAGGAAAAGAAATAGGGCATCTTGGAACAATATTTCATCCGTTAGATACCCGCAAGCAGCTTCCATCGAGTTCGCCGAAAATCTCTTAACTTCAGCAGCGTCGGAGAATAACTCGCTGATCTCGCCCGGGGCGGGTTCCCGGCGCGTCATATCTTCTTCAATGATCCACTGCTGATCTTCATCAACGATGAAGGCCTTCCCGATACGCCCGGATACATATGCTACTGTGCTCATAGTTCGTGGTAGCTCCTCTTGAGAGCTGTCAATTTCTCCTTGACGACTCCCCAGATCGCGGTATCCCTGCTTCTCTTCTGGAGCTTTGGTCCAGAGACGGTATCAATAGCCTCTCTATCGAATGTACCAAAGATATGCACTTCGATGAAGCTGTCGGTTGCGCGGTTTCCCGTATCAACGAGCAGAAGGTTCTGAAAATTGACCTCATTCATGCCGACCTCAATAAAATCGGCCATCTTGGCCACGGCGAGCTTCGCGCGCTCTGCCCAGGTACTCCGATACCCAGCCGGGATGGGGATTCCAATCGAGAGCTTGTGATGCTGGACAAAAGAGTATGAGTTCTCCTCCAACAGAGATGCCCTCTTCGCCACTGCAACATCTCTCAGTTTCATCGAGTAGGGACCATAAGAGGTTAATCCAGTATCCGTCATGGAAAGAGCGGCCATCGTAATTTTATCGGCATAGCTGGCAAACATGGTCGCATCGACAATCGACCTGTCCCGGTCCCATTCTCCTTCGGCGGCCTTTCTTATTCCAGCCTGAATTCCCCGATGGTAATTGCCATAAAGGAGATTGGGACGCGTCACGAAATCCTTGAGGAATTGAAGGTCGCAGTTGACCACCGCAGATGACCGCCCTAATGTATGTATAAATTCTTCAGTTTCCTGTCTTGCGCCGTGTGCGTCGGCACGTGCAAGCGCATCCCTATATCTGTTCTCAAGAGCGGCCACTTCGGAAGGCCTCTGGACCTCCCTGACGTTTGGCACCCCAGCATCCGCCCCACATGTGGAGCATCTGTCGGCAATATCGGGGATCACGGAGCCACACACCGAGCAGCTATCCATTTGCCCGCTCCTAGGCTTGAAGGTTCCGAGTTAGTATACTACCTGCCGTCGCTAGAATTACCGGCGGGTTCCATTTGGCTACATGTCGGCGGCTCAAAATCTCATGTACCCGGAAGTCGGCTTGTCGTAAGTGTTTGCCGGGCACCCCAGAGGCTGCCTTGCCGCCCTGCCGAAAGCGGCTGGCCTACCGCAGGTGGCCGGGCACTGATCACTGACAACTGACAACTGTCTCAGCCAGTCCCCCCACCGCAGGTGGCCGGGAACTGAGAACTGGGAACTGAGAACTGGGAACTGAGAACTGAAATATTTTCAAAACCTTGCTGTTAATTATCTGGTAAACGTGGCATTAAACTCAACAGAATGAATATGTTCCACGTGGAACACTTTCAGAGATTCTAACCCCTGCCCACTAACCATATATACGCATATCTCCCACCAATTTACGCATAATTACGCATATATACTCCCTATTTCTGCCCTTTTCTGCCTGTTCCTTACAAGTTTTCATGTCTCTATATGCGCACGTTTTCCGCCCAAAAGCCCTCAAAAGGGTGTGCTTCGAACGACATGTCGCGACGGATATAAGTGGTAGGCGAGGCGGGGATTGAACCCACAACCCCCGGCTTAGAAGGCCGGTGCTCTATCCAATTGAGCTACTCGCCCACGTATAACTTATTCTAACGTCGAGCAGGCCCCAGCGCATCTGTGAATGTTGCCAGCGCTGCTTCCAGCGTCTTCGCCGCCGCCGCGGGCGACTCTCCGCAGGAGGTCAGGTAGGCGGTGACTCCCAGTTCCATCGC
>CABDYB010000194.1_pt1 | contig 20535 bp, 7 predicted proteins | sample 3131861 | NCBI WGS metagenome assembly CABDYB01 (sample SAMEA5534336, study PRJEB31848) | metagenome | biome: tundra; feature: field; material: soil | place: USA | collected 2013-05 | depth 0.15 m | reverse complement strand
ACTTGCGACGCTAACAACATTACCTTTGCCAATTTCTGCGGCGTATCGAATGGAGCAGGGACACCCTATGTGGTTTCGCAACTGCAAACGGTGGTTCTGAATATCGTTGGCGTCGGCACTCACTGGTTGCAGGGCGAAACCACGTTCAGCTTTGGTCCGGGCGTGGCAATCGACAGCCTTCTAGTCAGCAGCCCCACCAAGGCCCAGGTTCAGATCACCGTACTTTCCACGTCCCCGGTCGGCTTTGCGGCGTTGACCGCGACCACCGACGGCGAAGTCGTCACCTTGCAACAGGCTATCGACATCGAAGAGGGGTTCCCGGCGCTGCTGGCCATCTCTCCCGGCGGACAAGTACAGGGCGACACGCTGAGCGTGCAGGTTCTGGGACGCTACACCAACTGGCAGCAGGGAGTAACTTCGGCTGCCTTCAGTCCCGCCGGAGATATCACGGTGAACTCCGTCGACGTGATCGACTCCAACAATTTGATCCTGAACATCACCATCAGTCCCCTGGCCTATGTGGACCTCTGTAATCCTTACGGACATGTGCTCACTGTTACCACAGGCACCACACAGGTTGTGGGCAATACGCCTCCCTCCGGCGTGTCGCCGTCCTACTTCTGCGTCTCACAGGGAGCGGAAGAGATCACCAGTATTTCACCGAGCACTTTCGCGCAGGGAACGAGCGGCACGGTAAACATTACCGGTTCGGCCACCTACTTCGAGCCGGGCGTCACACTGGTCAGCTTCGGCGACTCCAGCATCACCACCGGAACGGTTACGGTGAACTCACACACCAGCCTGTCGGTTCCGATTGCAGTTTCTACCACTTCAACCGTCGGTTACCACACGGTCACGGTGACTACGCTGGGCGAAGTGGCCAGCCAGGTGTACGGCTTCACAGTCTCTCCCAACGTCGCCACGCTCAATGAGGCCATTCCCAACCAGGCCGAGCAGGGCGCGCCGATCATCACCAGCCCAACCTGCTCGACCCTCCCGAGCTGCATGATCCGGCTGCTTGGCCAGTACTCGCACTTCAGCAGCCTGAGCACGGCTACCTTCGGCGCGGGCATCACCGTGCAGTCGGTCTCTTACGTGAGCCCCACGGAGGTGGACGCGTACATCACCATCGATCCGCTCTCCTACACGGGCGGGCGTGTGGTGACGGTGACGACGCCGGGAGTTTCATGCAGCTACCAGCCCACGTTTGCCGACGCCAACGTTTCTTACAACGGATGCACTCCTGGAGTTCTTACAGGCACCGGCAGTGAGATTGTCACGAACAACATCTTCAGCATCATTCCCGGTCCGGCGATCATCAGCACAGTTGCGCCCGCCACCGGCAATGAGGGCCAGGAGGTGGTCTTCAACATCACCGGATTGAATACGCACTGGGCGCAGAACTTTACCCAGTTCTATATCGCCGGCGGAGGCTACGATCTTACCGTTCATTCCGTGGTCATTAATAGCTCCACCAGCGCCACGGTTGATATGAGCATTTCACCGACCGCTAATCCCGGAACGCGCTCCATCTATATGGTTACGGATGGCGAAGCTCTGACGGACAGCGGCGCATTTGTGGTCACCGGCGGTGTGCCGGTCATCACCTATCTCAGCCCCAACGGCACACAAAACAATCCCACAACCGGGACCACCGGCCTCCTGGTCGACATTTACGGCCTCTACACTAACTGGGCCACGGGCAGCACCTCGATCTACTTTGGCCCCGGCATCACGGTTGTCTCGTTCCAGGTGGATAACGCGACCCACATCGAAGCCGTCATCAACATCGATCCCGCGGCTCAGCTCGGTTACCGCACCGTTCAGGCTACGACCACCGGCTTGCCGGCCGGCACGCAAGTACTCACCAGCAACTTCCTGGTGAGCGCGCCCGCGCCACCGCCCACACCCTATATCTGGTACCTATCGCCGGGTTCGGGAATTCCAGGCCAGACCTTCACCATGACGTTCTACGGCTTATACACGCATTGGGATCCGGGTTCGGGTCCGGCTTGCGGGCAGACGGGCACGACTCTGACGGGCTTCAACGCCAGCATCACGGTGAATTGCTTCCAGGTTCTCAGTCCGACAACGGCTACGGCCAACATCACCATTGCCGGGAATGCATCTGCATCGACCAGCGACCTTACGCTGACAACCGGCGCGGAGGTGGAGAACGCCCAGTTCAGCGTGTATGTCGCCAACAATACGCCGACTCTGACGGTTGTCGATCCGGGATCGGGGATGCAAGGCGCGCAGAATCTTGTGGTCAACATTCTCGGCAAGTACACCACCTTCGACAGCACCACGACCTTCAGCTTCGGTTCCGGAATTACGGCCAATGGACCGCCGACGATTCTCGGACCCGCGATTGCGACCCAGAGCATCAGCATCGATCAACTGGCCACGCTGGGCGGCCGCGGCGTGGTTGCGACCACGCCAGATGTAACCGGCCCCTCTCAGGTGGTTGGCGGCGGGTACTTCTACGTCTCGCCCAGTCTGGCGCTGATCCAGGCGGTCACGCCCAACATCGCCAAGCAGGGCGACACGCTCCAGGTGGAAGTTACCGGCCAGAACACGCATTGGGACGGTTCCACGATCTTCACCTTCGGCGCCGGCATCCAGGTGACCAAGACCCAGGTGAACAGTTTCACTGACGCCACCGTTTGGATATCTATCCCGCCGCTGGCTTCCGAGGGTCCGACCTGGGTAACCGCTACAACGCTGGGAGAAATTGCCAATCTCAACAACGGCTTTGTTGTACAGGCCGGAACGCCGCTGCTGATCTCCTCCTCGCCGAATTCGAGGCCGCAGCAAAGCAGCGCCGTCTTCACGATTCTGAGTCAGGCAACGACGTGGACGCCCGCGAATCCTCCCACGGTTTCCTACGGCGATGGAGTTGTAGTCACCAATGTCAACGTCACCAGCGCTACATCGTTGACGGTGGACGGATTCATTCAACCCACCACTTATGTCGGCTGGCGCAACGTCACGGTCACCTCCGGCACACAGGCACTGGGTCTGAATAATGTTCTTTACGTCAATCCCGGCCCTGCGGTAATCAATAACGTTGCGGCCTCGTCCGCAGGCCAGGGCCAGGAAGTCGTGGTGACCATCACCGGCATCAATACCAACTGGCAGCAGGGCGTCACGACGCTTACCTTCCCCAATGTCGTAATCAACGGAACTCCGGTGGTGAACTCTCTCACTTCGATCACCGCCGACATCACGGTCAACACCTCCGCGCCCGCGGGCGAGGAGTCGGTGACGGCGACCACCGGCGGCGAAGTTGCCACCGGAGTCAATGTCTTTACGGTCATCCAGACCCAGCCGGAGTTGCTTGCAGTTGTCTCTTCCAGCGAGGTTCAGGGCTGGACCGGAACCGTTACACTGACCGGAAAGTTCACGCACTTCGCCACCGCTCCTGGTTGCTCGCCCAACTGCAGCACGGTCAACTTCGGCTCGGGCATCACCGTCAACTCGGTGACGGCATCGAGCGTGACCTCAATCCAGGCCAACATTACCGTGCAGCCGACGACGACGCTGGGTTATCGCAACGTCACCGTCACCACGGGATCGGAAGCTGTTTCCATCACCAACGCCTTCGATGTCACGGTTGGTCCGGCGGCGATTCAAGGCCCGTTGAGCCCGGCGGCCGGCGCACAGAACACGTCGATCACGGTGCTCGTAACTGGCAGCCAGACTCACTTCCTGCAGGGCACCACCACGGCCAGCTTTGGCGGCGGCATTCAGGTTACTGGCGTCACGGTGATCGACTTGCTCGACGCCAACGTTGCAATCACGATTCCGTCGAACACGGCGCTGAACTTCTACAACGTTTCTCTGACCACCAACGGGGAAGTCGCGACGATTCTGGGCGGATTTACCGTCACATCCGGCTCTCCGACCCTTACCGTTGTGAACCCGCCGACCGGCCATCAGGGCGATGCGCCTTTCAGCGTCGCACTCACCGGCCTGTACACACACTTCAACACCGCTCCTGGTTGCTCGCCGTGCAGCACGGTCAGTTTTGGCGCTGGCATCACCGCTCCGCTAACGGCTTCTGATGCAACCCACGCCGTCTCCCAAGTCACTATCAGTCCGACCGCAACGCTTGGCTCGCGCAATGTGACGGTAACAACGGGAACCGAGACGGCTTCCATGACTGGCGGCTTCAGCGTGCTTGCCGGCGTTCCGGCGCTGCTGACCGATCTTCCGGTCTCCGGTCAGGCAGGCACTACGGTGAACGTCGTGATTAACGGCCAATTCACCACCTTCCAGCAGGGTTTCACCTCGGTGAGCTTTGGTGGCGGGCTGCCAGCCCCGAACTTTGTGACCGTCAACAGCATCACGCAGGTGACCGCCAACCTCACGATTCCAGCCAATGCGACCGTGGGAACCAGCGGCATTACTGTCACCACCAACGGCGCGCCTCTTACGCTGCCCAATAGCTTCACAGTCACCGCAGGCACGCCGGTAATTACGCAGATCAGCCCCAACATCGGCAATCCTGGCCAAACGGGCCTGACCATTACCATCACCGGCCAGTACACCAACTGGACCATGGGCTCGACAGTCACCATCGGCACCGCTGCCGATGGAATCACCGTGCTGGGCGCCGCTGGTCCTGGACTGCCTGGACCTGTGGTCACCGCTACCGCTACCAGCGTGACTGTTCCGATCAGCATCGCATCGGGCGCACCAGTTGGCCCGGCCGATGTAACCGTGAGTGCGACACCATCAGTTCCCGGCGGCTTCACCGTGCAGGCTGCGGTCATCCCGCCGCCCTCGATCATCTCGATCAGTCCCGGCATGATTGCTGGCGGAACCCCTATTAATAGCAGCATCTATGTGGTCTTCAGCCAGCCGATGGAACTGAGCACATTTACGGCCAACCCCACCCCCAGCCCCACTGTGACCTTACAACTGATCAGCAATCAAGGCCAGGGCTATATACAAGTGCCCATCACGATCAGTGTGGATGCCACGGGCCGGGTGCTGACCATCACTCCCAATTCGCTTCTGGCGGTCAATTCTCAGTATGTCCTCTATCTCACCAGCGGGATCAAGGATGCGACGGCGGCCGGTAATTCAATCAACTGGTACGGTGAATATTTCTACACCGTCTTCAGCGCCAATACAACGGCGCCCACAGTGAACTTCTTCAACCCGCCCGCTTTGAGTACGGTGGGCACCAATGTGCCGATTGAGCTTGAATTCAGCACGGATATGAACCAGCAGACGCAGACTGGGATGACCGTCACAACCGGCGGCAATCCGGTAGCCGGAACCTTCCTTTGGAACAGCAATCCCTATGGGAATAACCCGCCGGGATGGGGACCGGGCACAGTTCTGTTCTTCACACCCACTGCGCCTCTGGCGGCGAGCACCACCTACACCGTGGCCTGGGGTGCGCCTCTGGTCGATACGGCCGGCAACGCCGTGACGCCGGGTTCGTTCACCTTCACCACCGGCAGCGGCCTGGATACATCGACCAACTATCCGAGCTTTGACATCGCCTACAATCAGACCAACATCGGCACCAACGTAGCGCCGATGGTCTTCTACTCCAAGCCGGTCAACCCGCTGTACATCAACACCAGCACGATACAGCTCTACAACAGCGACAGCGGCAAGTACATCAATGGCACGGTGACGGTTGCTCCCAACGGCATGAGCGCCACCTTCACTCCCTCTGTGCCGCTGCTGCCTGACACCTACTACCGGTTCAATCAGTCGGGTGGTTATTACGACACGGATGGAAGCGTCATGTACGGCAATGGCGCGTACCTGAACGGCTTGAACACCTACTTCACCACCGGCAACGGCGCTGATCTGACCGCGCCGGGTGTGGCTGCGGTCTCGCCGGTCAACAACGCCACCTTAGTGCCGCTCAATGCCGAGATTATCGTTCACTTCACTTCGCCGCTCGATCCCGACGCGGTGAGCAACATCATCACGGTGACGCCTTCGGGCGGCTCGGCCATCAACGGCACCGTATCTCTGGCCAGCGACCTGGTCACGCTGTTCTTTGTGCCAACCACGCTCCTCCAGCCCAGCACGATCTACACGGTTCAGGTCAGCGGCTATCAAGACGTGATCGGAAATGTGGGCGCACCCTTCAGCAGCACCTTCACCACATACACCTCGATTGCGCCGATCAACGTCTCGACAGGCTTCAACGCATCGGGCCAACGGATCACCACCAACAACACCGCCGACGCCAACTGGGTAGTGGTGCCGCTAGCCAGCGAGCCCTCGGAGGGCACCTTCACCGCCGCAGGGACGCCGCAGCCGCTCCTCACCGTAGGGACTGGAGATAGCGGATTCTATGGCGGATGGCCCGTCAACGGACCAAACTCGGATTGGGTTACCATCAATCCGAATAGCACCACTAACAATACGCATGGCGTCTATTCCACAACCTTCAATATCACAGGCAGCACCGCCAACCTCTGCCTTGTGGGCGCGATGGGAATCGACGACAACGGCCTGTTGGGGATCGTGAACTCCACTTATCCCAGTGGGACGGCGATCATGGGCAATGTCAGCGCCATCTACGGCCTGACTCCATTGAATATTCCGATTTCCAGTTTCCTGGTCACGGGCACCAACACGCTAGCCCTCGGCTGGGGCTCGACGGACAACTCCGAAGAAGCCTTCCGCCTGCAGGCGACGATCCAGACCTGCGGCGCCATTCTGACCAGCGGCACATCGGTGACTAATCAGACCTCCAGCCTGGTGCTGACCAGCGCCACGCCAGCTTACAGCGCCAGCAGCGTGCCCACCAACTCCACCATCACGCTCACCTTCAACAACCCGCTCGATCCGGCGACGGTCAACTCTACCACGCTGCCGGTTATGATCGGCTTTAACAGCAACGCGGAGATTGCGGGTAACTACGTGGTGACCGGCAATCAGGTGGTCTTCACTCCCGACACTCCGTTCCCGGTGAATACGACGATCTATGTCGGCGTCTACAATGGACCGTACGACCTGGCCGGGGACAATGCCGACACGGCCGGCTTGAACAGCTACAACTGGATCACATACTTCAACACCAACGGTAGCGCGGCCACGCCGGCCGGGACGCCGTTCCAGGTGATGGCCTTCACGCCTGCCAGCGGAGCGACCAACGTCGGTTTGCGCGCGCCGGTAACTGCCACCTTCAACCGCTCGCTGAATTTCGGCACGATCAACAACAACGACTATGCCCTCTTCAACGGCAATGGGCAGAGCCCGTGGTGCACCAGCTACAGCCACTCGCAGGACGGCACGAGCATCTCGTTCAATTGCGGCGCACTGCCCTCCAGCGCAACACTGACTGCGGTTCTCGGCAGCGGCCTGCAGGATTGGAATGGCGATGGCCTGACACCTTACACCAGCCAGTTCACCACCACTTACTACGACTACAACACGCATGCTTCGCTGATCACGCAGCGGCCCGGCAACGGCGCCAGCGGGGTGAACGCCAACCTGCCCATCGTTCTCTACTACAACCTGCCGCTCAACGTCTCCGGCGCGAATAGCGGCATCCAGGTGGCGCAGAACAACGTGGCCGTACCGGGCACCGTGCAAGTGCTGGATAGCGGTTACACGCTGGTATTCACGCCCAGTGTTCCCTGGACGCCGGGCGCGCTTATTCAGTGGTGGACTACCGGCAGCATGACCGATACGACCTACAACGCGACCGTCAATGCCACATCCGGCTACTTCTATGTCGCCGGCAGCACCGCATCGGCAACGCCGACCGTGCAAGTAGCCTCTCCACCGACGTATACCAGCAACGTTCCGCTGAACTCGATCTTCGACGTGCAGTTCAATACTCCGCTGAATCCGGCGACGATCAACAGCACGAATGTCTACATCTTCGACAACTCCAACGGCAACGTACACATACCGGTTACCCTCACGCAGCCGCAGCCGAATGAAATCCTGATGGTTCCGACGAGCACTCTGCCGGCCAACCACTATCTCTACGTGTACATCGGCGCTGGCCTGCAAAGCACCACCAGTGTGCCTGCTTCCCAAACGCAGTGGTACGAGTACACCGGCACGACCTCCGACAGTACGCTTCCGGTGGTCACCAGCGCGGTGCCCTACAATGGCGCCACGGGAGTGGGTGTCAATGTGACGCCGGGCGTGATCTTCAACAAGACTATCGATTCGGTCAGCGTCAACAGCAACACCTTCCAGGTGACCAACGGCGGCACGCTTCTGGCGGGCAGCTATTGGTTTAACTCCACCAACACCCGCGTGAATTTCGTACCCAACGCGCCGCTGCCGGCCAACACCATTCTGGCGATGAGCCTCAATGGCGTCCTCGACCTGGTAGGTAACCCCGCCACCTTCAGCTCCAGCTTCACGACCGGTGCGTTGCCGGATACCACCGCGCCGACCGTGGTCTGGACCAGCGTCAGCAGCAACGAGAGCATCCCAACCAACGCGGCCATAACCATCCAGTTCAGCGAATCGATGGATGTGACCACCTTCAGCACGGGCAGCAACGGCGACATCTACATCTATGACTCGCTGCTGGGCGTTCGCGTTCCCGCCACGCTCTCCTGGAACTCGACCCAGACGATTGCCTATCTTCTGCCCAACTCTCCGCTGGCAGCCGGTCGCGAGTATTACTTCTACGTCAACACCGGCACAGATTTGGCGGGCAACCAGGTTAACGGCATTGAAACTACCTTCTATGCCACATTCACCAGCGCCTCGACCGCGCCCACGGTCATCAACTTCAATCCGTTGAGCGGAGCAACCGGCCTGGGCACCAATGCGATCATTGAGGCGCAGTTCAGCGCGCCCATCGATCCCAACTTCCTCTCGGGCGTCACCCTGTCGAATGGCGGCACGGTGCTGACCACGCCGGTTTTGGGTGCGGGCAACACCATTCTGCAGCTTGTGCCCAGCACACCGCTGGCGCCGAACACCATCTACACGATGACTATCTCTGGCGTAAAGGATCCTGCCGGCAACACGGTCGCCACCGTCACCAATACCTTCACCACCGGCGCCACCTACGACATCACCGCGGCGACGGTGGTCACCATTGATCCGCCCAACTACGCCACGGTCGGCACTAACACGGTTGCGAAGATTGTCTTCAACAAGCCGCTGAACCCGTTGACCGTCAACAACAGCAGCATTGTCATGCAGCTGAACGACACCGGGCAGGGGATTCCGCTGACAGTGACAGAGTCGGCCAATGGGTTGGAGGTTACGCTGACGCCGCAGGTTCCACTGCTGCCCAACACCGAGTACCGCTACTATGTTGGCTACAACAGCTACGTTCAGGATCAGGACGGCAACAACACTTATGGAGGCTGGTATTACTTCTATACCGGTAACGGCGCGAACACCACGGCTCCGACGGTCACCGTCAGTCCGCTGAACGCGGTCACGGGCATTCCGCTGAACGCGCAGGTCATCGCCATGATCAGCGCGCCCATCGACCCCACCAGTTGGAACCAGAATTCGATCCAGCTATTGAATGGCGCAACTCTTGTGGCAGGAACTGTGAACGAACCGAACGCACAGGAGCTCACCTTCTCGCCAACCAGCCCGTTGACGGCAGGCACCACCTACACGGTGCATATCTCCGGCTTCACGGACGCCAACGGCAATGCGGTGGTTCCATCCACAACTACATTCACCACCGGCGGCACTTCATCCGGCGGCGGATTTACCTATACCGGCGCCAACATCAACAACAATGCGACGGTCACCAATACCTCGCAGCCGATCATCCTCACCTTCAGCCAGATCCTCGATCCGACGACGGTCAACAGCAGCACGCTGAGGGTCATGGTTGGCTGGAACAGCAACGCTGGCCTCCAAGGAACGTATACGGTGGGAACAGGTGCGAACGGCAACCAGGTTACCTTTACTCCCAACGTTCCGTATCCGAGCGGAGCGCAGATCTACGTGGGCGAGTGCGGCGGACCAACCGACATTCTGGGCGATGTCTTCCAGAACGGCAATTGCTGGTCGCAGCAACTGCTGTACTTCTACGTGCCTTCCTATACGGCGGGCGCATCGGGCGCTCCCACGTCGTTGTCGGTGCTTTCGGTCAGTCCGGCGAATGGCGCCACCAATGTGTACCACGATCAGCCGGTCTCGGTCACCTTCAGCAACCCGATCAACAACAGCACGACGGGCGGCTACAACACGCAACTCTATGCCGGCCAGGATATGCTGACCAACGGCAGCGTCACGATGTCGTCGGATGGCCGCACGCTGACCTTCAACACCGGCGCGCTGAATTACAACGGCGCCACCTACACCATCGTGATTCCCGCAGGCGGAGTCACCGACGATTGGGGCAATTCACTGACAGCGCCCTTCACCAGCACCTTCACCACGTCGGTCAATCCCGCCACCGGCGCCGGCGGCGTGCAATCCACGAATCCCGGCAATACCTCCGGTGTTCCAACCAATACCCTGCTGACTCTTTACATGAATCGCCAGGCCAATAGCTCCACGGTAGCCAGCAGCATTACTGTTACCGTGAATGGCGTAGTCTACTCCGGAACCACACAGGTGACGGGCGGCGGCTACGAGATCCAGTACACGCCGACCACACCGTTCCCGAATAGCGCGACGGTGCAGTGGTTCTTCTCGGGAGCGATGGATGTCTACGGCGATACCTTCAACGGCACCAGCGGCTACTTCTACACCGTGGCCGCTCCAGGCAATCCTGCCACCACCGCGCCGGCGATCGTTGCGGTCAGTCCGCGCTGCTGCGGATCGTCCAACATTCCGACCAACGCCAATGTGGACATCGCGTACAGTCTGCCCATCGACGCAACCACGCTGGCGGGCAACGTATATCTCTACAGCGGCCCGGCGACGCCGTTCACGGTCGGTCTGGCTCCGGGTACAAACAACGTGGTTCGTATTACGCCTACTACGACTTGGAATGCGTCGAACGTGTTCTATGCCTTCTGCACCAATGCCTCCGTCAAGGGCACGAATGGAGTGGCGGCGTCCAGCTCCTGCTATCTCACCTACTTCTACACCGCTACGGGTCCGGACACAACCCCCGGCACGGTCAAGATTGGGCCGCCCGATGGCTCGGCGAATGTGGGCACCAACGCCTACATCCGCCTGCAGTCCTCCAAGCCGGTGGATATCACCACCGGCAACGCGACCAACGTGGTCATCACCACCGGCGGCAATCCGATCCCGGGCTCCTGGTCCTACAACTACAGTGGAAACGACGTGATCGGCGCCAACTTCTATCCGGTGAATCCACTGCCTCCATCGAGTCCGATTTCGGTCAGCGTCAGCGGGCTGTTGGATTACGCGGGCAACACCTTCGCGCCGGCAACTGCGACCTTCACCACCGCGGTAACGCCCGACTACAGCACCCCAACCGTCTCGCTCGACTTCGGCTCCTGGCAGACCGGGATCGGCACTAACGCATCCTTCTCCTGCCGCTACTCGGAGGCGATGGATCCGAGCAGCGTCAATCCGGGCAACACGTACATCTACAGCTACGTGGCCGGCGCCAACAACTGGGCAACCGACCCCTGGACCTACACTTGGTCCACGGATCTGATGACAGTCATCATGACGCCGGTGACGCCGCTATTCGCCAACGCGCAGTACTACTACGCGTGCTACAACGCCATCGACCTGACCGGCAACGGGCAGAGCAACAGCAACGCCGGCTTCTACACCGGTAACGGACCGCTCAGCGCCGGACCGGTGCTGCTCTACGCCAACCCGCCCAACGGCATGACCAATGTGCCGGTGAACACCAACAACGGCCCGTGGAATGGCAGCAGCCTCAATCTGCTCTTCAGCGAACCGGTCGCGGGTGACTCACTGGGCAGCATCACGCTCACACCCAACGGCGGCAGCCCGATACCGATTGGCGTCTATCCCGAGTACGGGAACACCATTGCGTCGGTGCAACTGCCATACTCCTTGCAGCCGAACACAACGTACACCTACAACGTCACGGGCGTTACCGACATGAGCGGCAATGCCATCACGCCAGTCACCAGCACCTTCACCACCGGAGCGGCCTTCGACTTTACCAACGCGGGCGTCACAGCCACCAGCCCGGTAAGTAGCGCCACACCCACCACCGGCGTGCCCGCGTCGGTGTCGGTGACATTCAGCGAGGCCATGGATCCGGTCCTCATCAACACTAACGAGATCTACCTGCGCACCCACAACACGCAGACCACGATTCCAACCACGCTGACCATCTCGCCGGATTACAAGACGGTGACTCTGACGCCGATCACGCCGCTGGCCGAGTCGACGATCTACGACATCTACTACTACGCCAATCCGTGGTGGCTCACTGACATCGCCGGAAACGTCTCGACCACCAATAACGGGATACTCGCCACCTTCACCACCGGCACAACTCCCGCAGTGGTCGGCGTCTGTGGAACGGCGAACGGCGGCACGTTCTCCGCTCCGCCCACCGCCAACCTCTGCTCGACGGGTACGGCTACGGGGCAGAGCAATGTAGCGGGCGCCTTCAGTTGGAGTTGCAGCGGCCAGTATGGAGGCACAGCCGCCTCCTGCGCAGCCACCGTCACTCCGGTCAGCGCCTGCTACGCGCAGCCGAGCGGCCTGGTCTCCTGGTGGATGGGCGACGGCGACGCCACCGACCACATGAACTATCCTCTCGGAAACAACGGAACGCTGGAGAACGGCGCGGGCTTTGCCCTCGGCGTGGTCAACAACGCCTTCAGCCTCAACGGCAGCAACCAGTATGTGCTGATCGGCTCACCGGTTCCGGCCGACCTGCAAATCCAGAACAACATCACCCTGTCGGCCTGGATTTACCCCACGGTTTATCCAACCAACTACGGAAGCGGGCCGCTTGGGTTCATTGTTGGCAGCCAGATAGACGGCAGTTATGGCGGCGCAACCATCTTCTTTGACGGGAGTATCGACAATAATGGTTGGAGCGGCATTCCTACGGGACACATCCAGTTCCAGATCGGAGATGGCTCCGCATGGCACGAAACCGACACCTATACCCAGGTGCCACTCAATCAGTGGACGCTGATTACGGCCACAAGAACGGCGAATAATCAGGCCATGATCTACTACAACGGCGTGCTTCAACCCTCCACAACCCTCGCTGCGGCCTGGAACGGAACGATTTCCTATCCCAGCAGCGACTGGTTCGCCATCGGCCAGGAAGTCAACGAAAACCGGCCATTCACCGGCCTGATCGATGAAGTTCAGGTCTACAACACTGCCTTGACTACCGCGCAGATCCAGGGCATCTACAGCGCGGGCAACGCTGGTGTCTGCCCATAACGCGTAATCAACTGCAAGAAACACTGCGGGGACCGCCTAGGCGGTCCCCGCAGTGTTTTGTGCGCGCGAAGCTCGTACTCAAAGTAAAATCGCGACCATTTCACAGTAAAATACGTTCGAGGCGCGGAAAGCGCTTTTACCGGGGGCTTATTCAATGAAAGCAGCCTTTATCTTGTCCATTCTGGCGCTGGGCGCGATGGCCAACACGCAACCCAGGCGCCTGGTCTTCGAGAAACCCGAGGCAATCGAAAAGCTCACCCTCAAAGATCTCGGTCCTGACTTTCCCGCGGATTGGTCCGGCTACGAATATCTCGTTCTCGAGATACGAACCTCCATTCCGCAACGCTTTCATTTGATCATCCAGGACAAGACGGGCGTTCGCCGTCTCGGTTTCCAGCCCATCGGCCAGAATGTATGGTTTCGGGCAGCGGTTCCGCTGAAATTTTTCCGGGTTTGCGGCGTGGGGAGCTTGTGGCACTTCAATTTGGAGACATCGAGTTTGGCAAGGACGACGAGAATGGAAATCGATTCATCCTCGTTCAACACAATTACGTCCGCCGGGAGCATACAACCACGAAAAGCAAGAAGAGCCGACGCGTGGACATGTCGCGTCAGCTGCGCGGAGTACTGCTCAAGATGCGGGACGCCCGCTTGAAAGCGGTCCTTCTGGAAGGAAAGACGGACATTCTAAGGAATTGGTCTTCTCATCCCACGACGGAAAGATTCTCGACCCCGACAACTTTTACCATCGGCACTTTGTCCCGGTGCTCAGTAAGTCTGGGATCCGGAAGATTCGGCTGCACGATTTGAGGCATACGTTTGGCTCTCTATTAATCCAGCGTGGAGCATCCATTGTGTACGTCAAGGAGCAAATGGGCCACAGTTCAATTCAAGTCACGGTGGACACATACGCTCACTTAATCCCAGGCGCTGACGTGTCGTTTGTTGACCGTCACGACGAGAAGCCTCGAAAAACGCAAAGAAAGTCGCACCAAAATGCAACCCTCGCGCAACCGGCAGCGGGGGATCAATCTAAGAATTGCACCTAAGTTATTGAAAGGATTGGTTGCGGGGGCTGGATTTGAACCAGCGACCTTTGGGTTATGAGCCCAACGAGCTACCGGGCTGCTCCACCCCGCAAGTACAGTTTACCTTCTTGCTGGACGGGGGTCAAATGGATTCTTGCTGTGGCGGCCGCGCCGGGCGTCGCCCGCATCCGGTACACTGACGGAAATCCTGTAACTCCGGCGAGGAACCCCGCGGATGTCTCATCTTTATGTAGCTGTTTTGGCCGTCATCGTCGTTACGCTGCTGTCGGTTTCGCTCTATCGCACCTCCCTGGTGAAGACCAAGGCTGATTATCTGGTCGCCGGGCGCTCCTTGCCGGCCATGGTGCTGGTGTTGACGCTGCTCAGTTCGTGGATAGGCGGCGGTTCGCTCTTTGGCGGGGCGGCAAACGCTTACGCGAATGGCTTTGCAGCGCTCTGGCAGCCGGCCGGAGGCTGGCTGGCGCTGCTGCTTATCTACTTCATCGCGCCCCGCGCGCGCAAATTCGCACAGTTCACCCTTCCCGACATGCTCGAGGTCCGCTACAACCAGACGGCGAGGGTGCTGGGAACCATAGCCATCCTCTTCGCCTACGTGGGAATCGCCAGCTACCAGTTCACCGGCGGCGGCAACGTGCTGCACCTGATCTTTCCGGAGACGCTGACGCCGGTGATGGGCACCTACATCATCGCCGCCTTTGTCATCTTCACCACGGCGCTGGCCGGCATGTCGTCGGTGGCTTACATGGACATGATGATCGGCTCGATGGTTACCACCATCTGCATCATCGCCGCGCCCATGCTCTACTTCAAAGCGGGCGGCTGGGTTGGCCTGCATCAGGCGCTTCCGCCGGAGTACTTCCAGTTGCTGGGCAACTACCGTATGAGCCCGGACCATGTGCTGCAACCTGTGAGCTTCGGCGTCATCCGGGGCCTCGAATTTCTGGTGCCCACCATGCTGCTGCTGCTGGGCAATCAGGTGATGTATCAGAAGTTTTTTTCGGCCAAGACGCAGCGCGATGCGCGCCTCTCGGTGGTGGGCTGGTTTCTGGGCGCAATTCTGCTGGAGACGCTGATTGTCTGCATCGCCGTCTTTGGCACGGCCCTGGTTCGTATCGGCAACGACGCGGCCGGAAAGCTCGATATGGTTGCCCATCCCCACGCCATCATCCCCTACACGGCGCGCCACGGACTGCCCGCATTGATGGGCGCGCTGCTGCTGGGCGCGGTCTTTGCCCAGGTCATGTCGGCGGCCTCCAATTACCTGTTTTCGCCGGCCACCAACCTGGTCAATGACGTATTCTCGCGCTATATTTCGCCGGGAGCATCGAATAAAAAAGTTCTGATCGTCTCGCGGCTGGCCGTGGTGCTGCTGGGCTGTTGGGCGCTCTACCAGTCGCTCCATGCCGCGAGCGTGATTCACACCATGCTGTGGGCTTACACCGTCTACGCCGCGTCGCTGACCCCGGTAGTGCTGGCGGCCTTCTTCTCCAAGCGGGTTACGGCCTGGGGCGCCGTGTCGGCCATCGGCGCGGGAACTGTGGTCACCCTGGTCTGGGACATTCAGGCGGTTAAGGACTGTTTTCCGCACATCGTGGCCGACCGCGACGCCATCTTTCTGGCGCTTCCCGTGGCTGTCGCGGCCATGATCGTGGTCAGCCTGTTCACCCCCAAACCCACGCCAGCGCAACTAGCGCAGTTTGCGGATTAGCACGAGCTGCAAAGAAAAAATGCTCCCGGCGGCGGAAATTGGCCTTACACTGGCGGTGTAATCCCGTGACGCCATGCCCGTCGCCCATCTGACGCTTGAAATCCGCATCGAGCACGCCCAGTCGCTCAAGGACCGGCGGCAGGTGGTGCGCTCGCTCAAGGACCAGCTCAAGCAGGGTTTCAACGTCTCTGTGGCCGAGATGGACGAGGCGGTGACCTGGCAGTCGGCCACCCTCGGCGTGGTGGCCATCTCCCGCTCCCGCGACTACCTGCACGGGCTCATCGAAGAGGTGGAGCGAGCCGCCCGCCGCATCCTCCTCGAACACGGCGCGGAGCTGGCCGACGCTTTCTGGGACTACATCGAGAGCTGAGCTGAGCAGAGCCGGAGATTGGCTTCGATGACCACTGCTCTTGATAGGCCGGCATAGCTGGAACCTCGGGTACCCCCACCCATACTTTGGACGCAAAATCCTTGTTTTCTTGAGCTTACAGGCAGGGTTGCGCTGTAAAATCGTCAAAACAAAGGAGTTCCCTGCAAAATCGTCCAGGATAAGGAGTTACGAGACGTTTCGGCCTCTGTTGGCCGCTTCCGGCTGGAAAACAGGGCGAAGAGGAAGTGCCGGGACGATGGTTTGAAGGAAGACTTCTGGGATTATTGTGCGACGACGGAGCGTAATTCTCTGCAAAATGCTTGCGCCGGAGCGGACGTTTTTTGTAGACGGAATGGGATTGGATACCCGGCCGTGATCGAATCGAAGGCCCTGGCGCGCGGAGCTGGCCGAAGCCTTCTGGGATTACATCGAGAGCTGAGCTGAACACGACGGCATCCGGCAGTGTGGCAGGCGCCAGGTTTTCGGGGATTATCGGGTAGCGTCTTGAGCGAGCGTCCCGGCCACAACACGGTCAAATACCGAGATTACAAACGCCTCGTCGATCTGTTCGTGGTGAAGCAGCAATCGGGCGAGCAGAGGACCGATGATCGAATCCAGAAAAATGCTCACCTCCATCGCAGCCGGGAGCTGGCGCAGCTGGATCGCCTCCTTCACAACCGCCCGGATCTCCTTTTCGCGAGGCTGGTAGACACGCTCCAGGAACTCCTTGCGCAGGACGGGATTGTCCTGAATGGCCGTCAACAGGCGGGCGGCGACGATGCCGCTTTCCCCGGTGAAAAAGCGCCCCACCTGGAGGATGTACTCCCGGAGCCGCTCCAGGGGTGCGCCTTCGTCCTGAAGCACCATCGCGCGGTCGGCCTTGTTGAGAAAGGCGTCGAGCAGCAAGGCCTCTTTGGTCGACCACCAGCGATAGACCGTGGCGGAGCTGACGCGAGCCTTGCGGGCAATGTGAAGGAGGGAAATCGAGGCGACTGGCAGATCGCGCAGGAAACTGTAGGCCGCATCCAGAATGGAGGCGCGCGAAGTCTCGCTGCGGGGCCTACCGGCGGGGCGCTTGGCACGACACTCGGATTCGACATTCTCCTGGCGCATGGCATCCCCGGATTTCACCGGATTCAGTGTAATACCTTGGTGCTTGTATTATATACGATACGGTACGTCTCGTTTTATAATATATCTTGATCGAGGGGCATCTTGGCCGACGAGCAGCCCAATCAAGACTGGAAGCCCAGGTACAACCCCTGGCTGATCGCCATGGTGGTGGCGCTGGCCGCCTTCATGGAGGTGCTCGACACCAGCATCGCCAATGTGGCATTGCCGCACATTGCCGGCGATCTTGGCTCCAGCCGGGATGAGAGCACGTGGGTGTTGACCACGTACCTTGTGGCCAATGCCGTCGTTCTGCCCATCAGCGGCTGGCTTTCCAGCCTGATGGGCCGTAAGCGCTTCTTCATGATCTGCATTGCGCTGTTCACCCTGGCTTCCTTGTTGTGCGGGGCTGCCCCCACCCTGCCGTTGTTGTTGGCCTCACTGGCACTCCAGGGCGCGGGCGGGGGCGGCTTGCAGCCCATGGCGCAGTCCATCATGGCCGACAGCTTTTCGCCCCGGCTGCGCGGAGCCGCATTCGCGCTGTTCGGCATGACGGTGGTCGTGGCTCCCGCCATGGGCCCCATCCTGGGCGGCTGGATCACCGACAACTACACGTGGCGATGGATCTACTTCATCAATCTGCCGATCGGACTTCTGGCCTTGGGTCTGGTCTTTAAATTCGTAGACGACCCTCCCTTTCTGCGGCGATTCAAACCCGGCGAGATGCACTTCGATACGATTGGCTTCTCGCTGCTGGCGCTGGGAGTTGTGGCCCTCCAGGTTCTTTTGGATAAGGGGCAGGAGGACGACTGGCTGGCCTCTCATTTCATCACCGCGCTGATGGTGATCGCCGTCGTCTGTCTCAGCGGTTTAGTGCTGTGGGAGTGGCGGCAGAAGCAGCCGATCGTCGATGTCAGGTTATTCAAAATTATTAATTTCTCCGGCTCCTGCCTGATGATGTTCCTGGCCGGCGTCGTGAGCTTTTCCTCGATGATTCTCATGCCGGAGTTCCTACAGATGCTCATGGGATACACCGCGGAGGATGCCGGCGTAATCGTTTCCATCGGCGCTGCCGTTGTTATGGTGACCATGCCCATCGTAGGATTACTCACCTCTAAAGTCCCGGCAAAGTACATGATCGCGTTTGGCTGGCTTCTCTCCGCGGGCGGGATGTATCTATCGACAAAGCGGTTGTCCCTGGGGATCAGTTTTAGCGGCGCCGCGGTCATCATGCTGCTGCAATTCGTTCCCCTGGCCTTCATCTTCATTCCTACAATGACTGCCTCCTTTGTCGGAGTTCCGCAAGACAAGAGCGATTCGGTCTCGGGATTGACTAACTTCATGCGCAACATCGGAAGTAGCTTTGGCACCGCTGTGGTACAAACGGTTCTGGCCCGGCGGCAGCAATTCCACCTGGCCCGGCTGGCCGATCATTTGAGCCTGGGAGACCCCGGCGTGGCATTCAATTCTCAAGCCATGATGCTGCACGCTCGTAGCGCCGGACTGGGGCCTTATGGGACACAGGCCGCCGTCGTGGCCCAAATCTATCGAGCGTTCATGATGCAGGCCGCCGCCATGTCGTTCATCGACGCCTATGTGATCCTGGGGGTTGGCTCGGCCGCCATGTTCTTCCTTTCGTTCCTGCTCAAACATAACGATCCTAAGCATACCGAGATCTCTGCCGGCCATTGATCGCAGCTTCCGGGGCTGCCGAAGAGGGAGATCCGCCCAGATTCATTCTGGCTATCCAGCGCGTCTCTGCTATGCTGAATGGTCTGCCCATACCAGGAGGGAGTCATGCCGGAACACAGAGCGCGCAAGCACCATCAGGACCGTGTGGCGGAGACGCTGCGCGAGGAGATCGGCGTTCTCATCGAGGGCGAGCTGGTGGACCCGCGCATCAATCTCTGCTACGTGAGCGAGGTGGCGTTAAATCCTGGCGGGAAGTCGGCGCGGGTGTATGTGGCCATCGACAGCGCCGTCCAGGACATTGCCCAAGCCGAAGAAGACACGGTGGCGGGCCTGGAGGCGGCCAAGGGCTATATCCGCTATGAGCTCAAGGAGCGGATGGGTGTGCGCCACGTGCCCGAACTCAGCTTCCTGGCCGACCGCTCGGGCCGCTTCCAGGCGCGCATCGATGAGCTGATGGGCCGGCAGCGCAAGCGGCAGAAGGCGGCCGCGGCGGCGCAACCGCTTGCCGGGCAGGACGGCCAATAAGCACACCCCAATTCCGCCAGAATCTGTTAGCCTTGAGCCTGTCGAAACGCAACACGATTTCCGCGTTTCAACGAATATGGACCTGAGCCCGGACGGGTCGGTTTCCCCAGCCGTCCTGGTCAGAGCCGGCATCGCTTGTCTGTGTAAGGCAGGCAAGACCCCGTTGGAGAAACACTGGTAGTGGAAACTATTCAGGAACCATCCGCTCCGGAATCGTCCCCAGGCTGGCGCATGAGGCTGCCCCGTTGGGCCACCGTCTGCGAGGCATCCGTCTTTCTCGCTTTTGTCCTCTTTTTTCTTCTCTATGGGCAAACCCCCCTGGTGGGCGGCGCCGGCCTGGGCTTGGTGGGGGCCGATGAACCCCGCTATGCGCAGATCGCCCACGAGATGCACGACCGGTTCGATTCGGCTCACACGCTGAAGAGCAAGCTGAGCGCCTGTGTCACCCCTTATCTCTATGGAAAGCCTTGGCTGGAGAAGCCGGCGCTTTACTACTGGCGGGCGATGGGCGTCTTCCAGGAGTTCGGCGTGCATGACTGGACCGCGCGCCTGCCCTCGGCCACCTTCGCCTTCCTCATGGTGGCTCTCATCTACCTGCATATGCGACGATTCCGCCCTGGCGGCCATCTGGACGCGGCGCTGATTACGGTGGCCTGCGCCGGCATCATCGGCTTTGCCCGCGGTGCCTCAACGGATATGCAGATGGCGGCGCCCCTGGCCATGGGGCTGCTGGGCTGGTACGCCTGGTACGAGACCGACTCCAAGTTCTGGCTCTTCGACAT
>CABDYB010000186.1_pt1 | contig 21215 bp, 18 predicted proteins | sample 3131861 | NCBI WGS metagenome assembly CABDYB01 (sample SAMEA5534336, study PRJEB31848) | metagenome | biome: tundra; feature: field; material: soil | place: USA | collected 2013-05 | depth 0.15 m | reverse complement strand
CAGTTCGCCGACCGCATCCCGCGCCCGCCTTTCTCGGTGCTCATCGACCACATCGACCACATCGCCAAGGTGGCCGGAGTGGACCATGTGGGCCTGGGCTCGGACTTCGACGGCATCAACGGCCAGCTTCCTGAAGGGATTGACTCCGCCGCAGACTTGCCCAAAATCACCGAGGCGTTGATGGCCCGCGGCTACTCGGCCGAGGACTGCCGCAAGATCCTGGGCGGCAACCTGTTGCGCGTCTTCCGCGAGGTGGAGCAGGTAGCCAGGGAGCTTCAAGCCGAGAACCGGCCTAGAATCACAGAAAAACAGCCATTCGACAAGGTGCAGAAGTAAAAATCCGAATCGATTCGTGAAGGTTTGAAATGCAAGAACAACAGATCGAGCAGGAACTCAATTGGTCGCAGCAGCGTGCACTCGACAACGCATATGATCGCAACAAGAAATCGATGGTTACGGCTTATCTGCTGGCGGTGCTATTTGGCGGACTCGGAATCCATCGCCTCTATCTGCGACGAAACCGCACCGGCTACCTGATGTTTGGTATTTGCCTGCTGTCATTTTTCATGCGAGCCTTGGTGTCGTCGGGGTATCAAAACTCGGACGGAGACGCCCTATGCGAATACATTGCTTACTCCATGATGTTCGCATTATGGATCTGGATTATCATTGACCTGTTTCTGATTCCGAAGATGTTGCGCAAGCTCAACGCCGATTTGGCTGCGGAGCTGCGCAAGGGCATCTCTGCCGGAACGATGGTTTAACCTCTCTGTCTCAACTCCGATTTTTCAACCGTTTGGTCCCGCAAGAGGGTGATGGAACAAATCATCCCTTTGCCACCTGGGACGTATGCAATGTACCCATTATTGCCAGTTGGAGGTGGTGTTAAAGATACACTCACTTCCAGGCTCTATACTGGCTTTTCACCCCATCCCATTTTCTGGAGATTCCACATGTCCCGTATCCATCGCTTCCCAGCCGCTCTGCTTGCGGCTTGTCTTATCTTTGCTCCTGCCCTGCTGAAAGCCGACGACGAGACGCCCGCCGCCAAACCCGCCACCGCAGACAAAGCCGCCGACAAGACCGCTGAAAAGGCTCCCCCCGCTGAAGTTACGACCCAGGGCACAGTGAATGTAGCAGGCGAGAAGATTGCCTACACGGCCATCACCGGCACTCTCACGGTGGGCTCAACCGACGTCCAGGACGCGCAATTGGGCCTGGACGGCAAGCCTCAGCCAGGCAGCCAGTTGGCCCTCGATGCGCCCAAAGACCCAAAAGACGTAACTCCTACCGCACGTATCTTTTACGTCGCATACTTCAAGAAAGACGCAAAGGCTGAGGACCGCCCCATTACCTTCTTCTTTAACGGCGGACCGGGCAGCTCGACCGTTTGGCTGCACATGGGTTCGCTCGGCCCCAAGCATGTGGTCACCAGCGGCGACCAGCACCTGCCCGCGGCGCCTTACAAGCTGGTCGACAACTCCTACTCCCTGCTCGACACCAGCGACCTGGTCTTCATCGACATGCCCGGCACCGGCTTTGGGCGGCTTGTTGGCAAGGACGCGGAAAAGGCCTTCTGGGGGGTGGATGAGGACGCCAATGCCTTTGCTCGCTTCATCGCCCGGTTTATCACCAAGTACAACCGCTGGAACTCGCCAAAATACATATTTGGCGAGAGTTACGGAACCACCCGCTCCGCCGTCTTGGCCAACATCCTGGAGAACCATAAGAACATCGACCTGAACGGCGTAATCCTGCTTTCGCAGATCTTCAACTTCACCACTGACATCGACGTCCCCACCGGCAATCCCGGCGTGGACCTGCCTTACGAGCTGGCGCTGCCCACCTATGCGGCCACGGCCTGGTACCACAAGAAGCTGCCCCAGCAGCCTGCCGCGCCCCAACCGAATCTGGAGCCATTCCTCAAGGACGTGGAAGACTACGCCATGGGCCCCTACGCCCACGCTTTGGCTCTGGGCACCGACCTTGGCGCGGAGGAGAAGCAGCAGGTGGCCATGCAGCTGCACGCATTCACCGGCCTGCCCGTCGCCTACCTGCTCAAGGCCAACCTGCGTGTGAACGGCGGCGAGTTCGAGAAGACCCTGCAGGACGATCAGGACCTGACCACTGGCCGGCTCGACACGCGCTTCTCCGGCCCCAACCTTGACCCTCTGAGCCAGGGTGCCGAGTACGACCCGCAAAGCTCGGCCATCTCTTCGGCCTACGTCTCGCTCTTCAACGATTACGTACGCCGCGATCTAAAGTACGGCGAGGGCCAGACCTACCTGCCCGAAGCGCTCTTCGGCAGCACGCACTGGAACCTTGTTCACCATGACTTCCCCATCAACCTCAACGTCTCCAATGACTTGGCCCAGGCGCTCAAGACCAATCCCCGGTTGAAGATCATGGTCAACGGCGGCTACTACGACCTGGCTACGCCCTTCTTCGCCGCCCAGTACGAGGATAAGCACCTGCCCATTCCGCAGTCGTTGGCCAAAAACATCGAGTACGACTGGTACGAGTCTGGCCACATGGTCTACGTCCTCGACGAGAGCCTCAAGCAGTTGCACGACCGCGTGGCTGCCTTTATCAAGAAGACGCAGGCCGAAGACAAGTAATCAGAACGCAGTCAAGACATCTCCCAGGTCTCATAGCGAGACCTGGGAGACTATGAACCTCGACCCGCATTCGCGCCGCGCTATAGACTAGCCAGCATGAAGCACATCGCCCTGACCCTCCTTCTGCTCTTCCCTGTGGCCCTCACTGCCCAATCGTTTTCCGTCACCTTCCCAAAGGAAATTAGTACGCAGTCCCTCGACGGGCGGCTGCTGCTGTGTCTCTCCACAGACCCCAGCGACGAGCCGCGCAACCAGATCGACGACTCCCCGCACACGCAGCTTGTCTTCGGCCTGACCGTGGACGGCTGGCAGCCCGGTCAACCTGCAATCGTAAACGCGAACTCCTGGGGCTATCCCATTCGCAGCATCAAGGACGTGCCGCCCGGCGAATACTACGTGCAGGCCGTTCTGAACAAGTATGAGACCTTCCATCGCGGCGACGGGAAGACCATCAAGCTGCACAAGGATCAGGGTGAAGGTCAGCACTGGAACATCTCGCCCAGCAACCTCTACTCGAAGTCCGTAAAGGTCACCGTCAAGCCCGGTGCTTCGATCTCCATCGCGCTGACCGAGGTGATTCCGTCCATCCCCACACCGGCCGACACAAAATACATTCGCCACATCCGCATTCAGAGCGCGGCTTTGACCAGATTTTGGGGCCAGCCGATGTTTTTGAGCGCCATCATACTGTTGCCCGAGGGCTTCGACGAACACCCCAACGCGCGTTTCCCGCTGATTATCTTTCACGATCACTTTGTGAATGAATTCAGCGACTTCCGCACCACTCCGCCTGACCCTAATTTGAAGCCCGACTACAGCGAGCGCTTCCACCTAGCCGGATACAATCGCATCCAGCAGCAGGAGGCCTATAAGTTCTATCAGCAGTGGATTGCACCGGGCTTTCCGCGGGTGCTGATCGTCAAAATTCAGCACGCCAACCCCTTCTATGACGATTCCTACGCCGTGAACTCGGCCAATGTGGGGCCTTACGGCGACGCCATTGAAACAGAGTTGATCCCGGCCATCGAAAAGCAGTTTCGCGCCATTGGCCAGGGGTGGGCACGGTTTGTTTATGGCGGCTCAACCGGAGGCTGGGAGGCGCTGGCTGTGCAGGTCTTTTATCCTGAGCACTACAACGGCGCCTTCGCCGCCTGCCCCGACCCGGTCGACTTCCACGCCTACACCAACATCGACATTTACAAAGACAAAAACGCCTTTTTCCTGGAAGGCGCGCACAAACGTGTCCCCCAGCCAGCAATGCGCGACTACTTGGGCCACACTCTGATCACTACCGAGGACAACAACGCATACGAACTGGCACTGGGCGATCATGGCCGCAGCGGTGAGCAGTTCGACATCTGGCAGGCGGTCTTTGGCCCTGTCGGCGAGGACGGCTATCCGCAGCCCATCTTCGACAAGGTAACTGGCGTGATCGACCACAAGGTCGCCGCGTACTGGCGCGAGCACTATGACCTGGAAGCGATTCTGGAGCGGGATTGGCCACAGCTGGGCCCCAAGTTAGCTGGCAAGATTCACATTTACGTCGGCTCAGACGATACGTACTTTCTCAACGATGCCGTCTATCTTATGGAAGATTTCCTGAAGTCGACAAAGAATCCTCCCTACGGCGGTGAAGTGGCCTACGGGCCGCGCGCCGAGCACTGCTGGAACGGCGATCCCACGCTACCCAACGCTTACTCGCGGCTGCACTATAACACCATGTATCTGCCCAAAATTCTCGACCGTATTCAGAAGACGGCGCCCGCGGGTGCGGACCTCACGAGTTGGCGGTATTGAACGGGCCGGACGCACAGGAATGAATGTACCGCTAACTCGCGGTCTCGGCATCCAGCCGTTTCACGTAGATAAGTGCCGAGCGGCCTCGAGGATAATAGTTCTCCTGCCTGTCCTCGCAGCGGTAGCCCTTTGCCTCGTAGAGCCGGATTGCGCCCGCATTTGAGACTTCCACATGCAGCCAAATCCTGCGAGCGCCCGCAAGGCGCGCAGGGCTTTCAATCCGGCCAAGCAACTCGTGTCCAACACCGCAGCCGCGCCGCTCCGGGGCTACTTCAATGGTCTGAATATAGGCAGTCATTTCGTCCGGCTCGCGATTCCATTCAACAATCGCAAAGCCAGCCATTTGCCCATCCTCTTCCGCCATCCACGTCGCCGCATTCGCGCGGCTGACAAGCCGTCGCATCATCCTGCGGCTAAAGCGAAAGGGTGGCTCAAAGCAAAGTTCTTCGAGGGCATAGAGCCGTTCGAAGTCTTGCGGTATGTAAGGGCGATACAGCACAGTCCAAATCTACGATAGGCGGAAAGCAAAAGCCATCCTCGTAATAAGGATGGCTTTTTGCGTATTGCTAATGAGCTAAAAGCTAGATCTTGACTTGCAGATCCATAATCACGTCGAAGAAGCGCTGATCGAGGCGGCGGTTAGTGGCGATGGCGTCCTTGATGGGGATGTCGGTGATGTCCAGGCCCTTGAGAACGGCGATGCGCCCCCACTTATTGTCGTGAACCATGTCGATGGCGTGCAGGCCATAGCGCTGGCCAAGAAGGCGGTCGTAGGCTGTGGGAACGCCTCCGCGCTGGGTATGCCCCAGGCAGACTGAGCGGGTCTCGTAGCCGGTTTTCTTCTCAATCAGGTTGGCCAGCTCCTCGCCGACGCCAGCCAGGCGGGCATGCCCAAAAGCGTCCAGGTTTGCCGATTCGTCGATCACCTGGCCCACCTCGGGCAAGTGGCAGCCCTCGGCCACCACCACCACCCCATAATGCTTGCCGTGGTCGTAGTTGTACTTGAGCAGTGCGCAGACGTGGTCGATGTCTACGTCCTTCTCAGGAACCAGGACGACATGGGCGCCGCCGGCCACGCCGGAGGCGTAGGCAATCCAGCCGGCATCGCGGCCCATCACCTCGACCACCACCACGCGGTTGTGCGAGTCGGCGGTGGTGTGGATGCGGTCGATGGCCTCGGTGGCGATCATGACGGCGGTATCAAACCCGAAGGTCTGGTCGGTGCCGTTGATGTCATTGTCGATGGTCTTGGGCACGCCCACGCTGGGTATGCCGTGCTCGCTCAAGAAGAGGTTCACGGACTGAGTGTCGTCACCGCCTAGGGCGATCAGCGCGTCGATCTTGTTGATCTTCAGAACTTCCTGCACCTTCTCGATACCGCCGGGAATCTTCTTCACGTTGGTGCGCGAGGAATGCAGGATGGTGCCGCCCTTCAACTGGATGCCGTCGGTGTTTTCCAGCGTCAGCGGTATGAAGTTGTTGTCAAGAACTCCGCGCCAGCCACTGAGGAAGCCGATGAATTCATCGCCATAGTGGTTAATGCCTTTGCGCACAATCGCGTAAATCACCGCATTCAGTCCGGGGCAGTCACCGCCGCCGGTCAATAAAGCAACTCGCATCGTTCAATCTCCTGATCGTATGTTGCACGGTCGCTTGGACCGGGCTGGGAAGATTTCCCTGAATTGTGCGTCCAGAGCGGTAAGACCAGGATCCCCGACGATAGGTCTTCGTGGTAGGAGGGATCATTACCAGTCCTGACACCTTATTTATTTTACGCTGTCGCTGTATTAATAAATCGTGACCGCGCTCACGCTTCCCCAAATTAATTCCAAATCGGTTTTCCTTGTAACGATAAGCGTGAAATGCTTCAATAGGGTATGCCCGGAACCGGAACGCTGTTTCTGCTGGCCTTCGCCAGCTTGGTCGTTGTTATCTTGCTGGTCCTGCTGCAGTTGACACGGCTCGGATTCGTGGTCCGCTCCACCATCCCTGACCGTCCGCGACAGCGTATGTTCCTTGCCTCGGTCTCCTTCCTGTTTACGTTTGTGGGGGTCCGGATTCTGGTTTGGTTGATTGTCCACAAAGAAGGGCCATTCCAATGGGTGATCGTGCATGGACGGCACATCCATCATCTCGTATGGGGGATTCTGATTCTGCTGCTGGTTGGTTACGGCTGGCTGATGGACCTGGGGCGCGCGCACTCGCCGCTTTCCATTTTCTTCAGCCGGTTGATGTCGGTCAGCTACGGGGTAGGCGCGGCGCTGACCCTGGACGAATTCTCAGTATGGCTGGATCTGGAACCGGACGCCTACTGGTCGCGCACTGGGCGATACTCAATCGACGCTATCATCCTCTTCGGCAGCCTGCTGGCGGTGGGCGCCTGGGGTGCTCCGTTCTTTCGTGGGATGCATATCCTATGGGACAAGCGCGCACACTTTGGCAAGGAGTTAGAACGAGGCCTCACCTTTCCAATTCGCCGCGCGAGGTTGCTTCATCCGCATAAAGTTCGTCGATCAGGGCCGCGTATCTAGCTGTAACCGCGCGGCGCTTGAGCTTCATCGAGGGCGTCATCTCGCCCGTTTCCTGCGTCCACTCGTCGGGCACTACGCGGAAGCGCTTCATGCTTTCAAAGTTCGCCAGGCTGCCATTTACCTCTCGCACAATTTCGGCATAAAGCGCTACCACCCGGCTGTCGGCCACAAGTTTCACACGGGAATTCGCATGAATGCCATGTTGCTTGGCCCACTGCTCCAGCGCGGCAAAGTTGGGCGCAATGAGCACGGAGATGAACTTGTGACGGTCACCGATGAGCGCAGCCTGGGCTACCAACGAGTTGTTTGTCAGCTTGTTTTCAATAGGATAAGGAGCGACGAGCTTGCCTCCGGAGGTCTTCAGCAGTTCTTTTTTACGATCGGTAATGAAGAGGAACCCATCTTCGTCAATATGACCGATGTCGCCTGTGTGGAACCAGCCCTCTGTATCGAAACAATCGGCACTAGCCTTCGGTTTCTGCCAGTAGCCCGTAAAGACCGAAGGCCCTCGAACCAGCAACTCCCCGTCCGAAGCCAGCTTGCACTCCAGGTTGTCCAGCAACCGGCCCACGGAACCGATACGGTGGGTGAGGGGCGTGTCGAGGGCAATCAGCGGCGAGGTCTCGGTCAGCCCATAGCCCTCCCAGAGAGCAATCCCCGCCGAGGCAAACCAATTCACCGTGTCGATACCTAAAGGCGCGCCGCCAGCGACAAATATCCTCACCCGTCCGCCGAAGGCCTCGCGCACCTTGGAGTAGGCCAGCTTGTTGGCCAGCTTCCACAGTGGTGCGGAAGGCTGGCGGCCGTCGTAGACAGTATCTCTATGGTTGGCGCCCACGCCCAATGCCCAGGCGAGCAGGCGCTTCTTGACCGGCGAAAGCGCTGTGCGGCGCTCCACTTCCTGGCGTATCTTCTCGAAGACTCTCGGCACACCGACAAAAACTGTCGGACGAATTTCACGCATCGCCTGAGGCAGCTTGTCGAACTTCGAGCAATAGGCGACCTGCACCCCGTACATGAACATGACGTAGTCCAGCGCGCGAGCCGTAACGTGGGAGAGAGGCAGGAAGGAGATCAAGGCGTCCGTGGGATTGAAGTCAAACTCGACAGCGGCTAGGTTCTGATTCGCGGCGATGTTGCCGTGAGTAAGCGCCACTCCCTTGGGTTCACCGGTGGTTCCGGAGGTATAAATCAGTGTGGCCAGGTCCTTCGGTTCGACTGTACGTGCCAGTGCATCGAAGACCGGGTCGCGCTCGCTGCCGTGGGCATCAGCGCCGGCTATGGCCTCGCTGAAGGAGATGGCGCCCTCTGGAACAGCGCCGGGATCCATGATGAGAATCCGCTCCAAATGCGTCTGATCGCGAACAGCATTCAGCTTGTCGAACTGCTGGCGGGTAGAGACCACGGCGATGCGGCAACCAGCGTCGTGTATCAGCTCTGCCTCCTGTTCGCCTGTCAGCGTGGAATAGATAGGCACATCCGCGGCGCCAATGGCCAGCGTGGCGAAGTCAGTAACCGCCCACTCCCAGCGGTTCTCGCTGATAAGGGCGATTCGATCGCCTTTTTTCGCGCCCCAACTGAGAAATATCTTGGCCAGAGCCCGCACCCGCTGATAGATCTGGTCGGAAGAAATGGGTTGCCACAGGCCAAACTCGTCCTGCCACAGGATGGCACTGGGGTTGGCTGCCGCGACAACGCGGAAAAACAGATCATTGATGGTGGTTAATGGGGTATTTTGTGTCATTTTGGTCGCTTGTGTCACGCTTCATTCCTCTGCCGCGAATATTCGAGAGTGTATCAGCACGGACGGGACACAGTCCCTCAAAAACTGAATTATTGCACGGTTTTCCACCGGCAGCATGAAAATCTTGCATACTTATACAGTTATGATGTATATTTATACGTATGCGGTTGTTCTTCTCTCTTCCGCACAGCTGATTTGTCCGGGAATGATTGATGAAGACTTTGCGTCACAATGCGATTCGAGAACTGGTGGCCCAATCCCAAGTGGCCAGCCAGGACGAGTTGCGGCGCAAGTTGCGCCGCCGCGGCTTTGCTGTAACCCAGGCTACACTCTCGCGCGACATTCATGAGTTGGGCCTCTCCAAGGGCCCCGGCGGCTATTCGCACTCGAAGATCGCCGGTTCGGCAACAGAGGACAACAGCCCGCCCTTGCTGGAGGAGATGCTGGAAGGCTTCGGGCTGCGTGTGCGGAGGGCGATGAACCAAGTGGTGCTTGCTACGACGGCGGGCGGAGCACAGCCCCTGGCCATGGCCCTGGATCATGCCGGTTGGACCGATATCGTCGGCACCTTGGCTGGCGACGATACGGTGCTGATTATCTGTTCGGACCATCACCGCGCAAGCGATGTGGAATCCCGATTGAAGGCGATGTTGGAATCATGACGAAGACCATTCAAACAGCGGTTGTGGGAGTTACCGGGTACGCGGGCGCTGAACTGGCCAAGCTGCTGCTGAGACATCCCAGTCTCCATGGTGCGCCGCCGGTATTTGCGGGGCGCGTGGACGAAAAGGACGCGGCGCGGGGCGGTATTCCTCTGAGTGAGATTCACCCGCAGCTGACTGATACCAGCGGCAGCGGCAATCTCAAGCTGGAACCTTTTTCCTGGGAGCTGCTGGCCAGCCGGGGCGTTGAGGTTCTGTTTCTCGCCACGCCGCACGAGCAGTCGCGGGCATGGGCGCCGGAGGCGCTCGAGCGCGGGATGCGCGTGATCGACCTGAGCGGAGCATGGCGGCTGAATGACGCGGCCAACCGTGCCGTGTATGCCTTCGAGGACGACGGTTCCGATCTGGCCGCACGTACCCAGGCGCAGGCCGTCTACGGAATGCCCGAATTGCATCGTGCCCGGATTGCCGGCGCGCGTCTGATTGCCAACCCCGGCTGCTATGCAACCTCCATCATTCTTCCCTTGCGGCCGCTGGTGGCTGCCGGGCTGGTTGACCTGAAGCGAGGTGTCGTCGCGGATGCCAAAAGCGGCGTCAGCGGCGCGGGCAAGGCGCCCTCCGCCAAGACGCACTTTATGTACGCGGCTGACAATCTCTCCGCGTATGGCGCCTTTACGCATCGTCATACTGGAGAACTGCTGGAACAGATCGGCGTAGATGCGAGCGAAATCATTTTTACACCGCATTTGCTGCCCATTCCGCGCGGAATCCTCTCTACCCTCTATGTACATTTTCGCGAACCTCAGAGCAAGGCCGGCATCGCCAAGGTCTATCACGATTTTTTTGCGGGCAGTCCGATGGTCCGTCTCTACGATAAAACGCTGCCTCAAATTCAATACTCGGTCCGCACCAACTACGCGGACATCGGATTCCAACTCGCCGCCGACGGCCGTCGCGTGGTCATTGTCAGTTGCCTGGATAACTTGTTGAAGGGCGCGTCCGGTCAGGCCGTGCAAAACCTGAACGTCATGCTCGGTTGGCCGGAATCAGAGGGGCTGGAATGAAGTACGTCGTCAAATTGGGTGGAGCTGGCCTTGAAGTCCCGTCGCTTCTTGAGGGGTGTACACGCGCGATTGCCGAACTGGCGCGCGACGGCCATCAGGTTGCCGTGGTTCACGGCGGTGGCCAGCAGTTGACGCGCACGCTCAAGGCGCTCGGGCTGCAGAGCGAGTTTATCGACGGTTTGCGCGTTACCGACGCCGAAACCCGCGACGTGGCGTTGATGGTCCTGACTGGAAAAGTAAACAAACAGCTTGTAGCCGGACTAGGCGCATTGGGTGTTCCGGCAATGGGGCTATCCGGCGGCGACGGCCTGATATTCCGCGCCCGCAAGAAGCTCACCACGCCTGACCTTGGATTCGTGGGCGAGATCGCCTCCAGTGATCCGCGCTGGCTCGATGCCATCTGGCAGTTGAACGGCGTGCCTGTACTATCGTCCATGGCGCTCGGCTTTGATGGCGAATACTACAACGTCAACGCCGACGAGATGGCCGCGGCCTGCGCCATCGCATGCCACGCCGATGCGTTGGTTTTTCTTACCGACGTACCCGGAGTGAAGGACGCCAATGGCGCGGTGCTCCGATGGCTCTCCATCGACCAGATCGCCGAGATGGCCAAGAGCGAGGTTATCTCCGGCGGCATGTTGCCCAAGCTCAGCGCCAGCCGCGAGGCTCTTTTAAACGGCGTCAAGCGCGTAAGAATTCTGCCTGCCGAAGCTGCCAGTTCCCTGCCCGACCTGTGCAGCTCACGCGTAACCCACGGCACCGAAGTCATGGTGGCCTAGCGGTCCGCAGGACAATCAGATCAGGAGAGATGAAATTGGATAAATTGAACAAATTGACGAAGCTCGAACAAATTCAATCCGCCGAAGCACGGCTGCTGCTTTCCACTTACGATCGCAACCCCATCCTCTTCGTCCGAGGCGAGGGCGTTTTCCTCATCGACGAGCAGGGCGAGCGCTACCTCGACCTGTTGAGCGGCATCGGCGTCAACGCGTTGGGCTATAGTCATCCAGCCATAGTGGAAGCCATCGCGAAGCAGAGCCGTGCGCTCATCCATGTTTCGAATCTGTTTTATCACGAAGGTCAGGCGGAGCTTGCGCAGCGACTCACCGAACGCACCGGCCTGGATCGCGTCTTCTTTGCTAACACCGGCACCGAGGCCTGGGAGGGTGCGCTCAAGCTGGCCCGCGCGCACGCCGGCCTCTTGCGCAGCGAAGGTAAACAGATCGGCACGAAATTCCTCGCCCTTGAGCAGAGCTTTCACGGCCGCACCTTTGGCTCCATGTCAACTACGCACAAGGCCAAGTACCGCGAGCCCTTTGGCCCCGTCGTTCCCGGCGTCGAGTTTGTCAAGTTCAACGACATCGCCGACCTGCGCGCAAAATTCTCGAGTGAAGTCTGCGCCATCCTTGTCGAACCCATCCAGGGCGAAGGAGGCGTGCGTCCGCTCACGCAGGAGTTCTTCGCCGAGGCGCGCGCTCTGGCCAGCTCCACCGGAGCCTTGCTGATAGCCGATGAGATTCAATCCGGCATGGGCCGCACCGGCAAGTGGTGCGCCTACCAGCACTACGGCATTTTGCCTGACGTCACCACGCTAGCCAAGCCTCTTGCGGGCGGCATTCCTATGGGAGCGGTCGTCTGCACGGAAGAGGCAGCGCGCTCTATCCACGCAGGCATGCACGGTACTACCTTCGGCGGAGGGCCGCTGGCCTGCGCGGTGGCCATCGCCGTTATCGACGCAATCGAAAAGGAAAATCTGCTGGCTCACGCAACCGATGTCGGCAACTACTTTCTTGCGCAACTCCGCGCCCTGGCCCTGCGCCACAAGACAATCATCGATGTGCGCGGGCGTGGCCTGATGATTGCCGCCGAACTAGACTCTGCCGATCTGGCCAAGCTGGCCGTCGCCGAGATGCTCAAGCGGCACATCGTCATCAACTGCACCAGCGACACCGTCCTGCGCTTTTTGCCGCCTTATATTCTGCATCGGAACCACGTGGACTCCGCCATCCGCGCACTGGACGCTATCTTCACCGAATATGCCGCCCACGCGGCAACGCAATCCATAGGAGGACAAGCACGTGGTTAGCAACGCCGTCATCGAATCCCAGGAACTCGTTATTCCCGTCGAGAACGACCCCGACATTCTTGCCGCCGCAGCTCGTCTGGCCGGCGAGGACTTGTGCTCCATCGCCGATCTCTCCAGCGCCGAAGTTCGCGCTATTCTCAAGCTGGGTCACGACGTAAAGCTCAATCCACGCAAGTATCGCCACGCTCTCGACGCCAAACAAATGGTGCTGATGTTTGAAAAAGCCAGCCTGCGCACGCGCCTCAGCTTTGAGACCGGCATCAACACCATGGGCGGCAGCCCCATTTTTCTCGATCAAACCAATTCGCCATTAGGTGAGCGCGAGTCCATTGCCGACGTGGCGCGCAACGTCGAGCGCTGGGTCGATGTAATCGTGCTGCGTACCTACGCGCACGATACCATTACCGAGATGGCAGCCAACTCCCGTGTGCCGGTCATCAATGCGCTCTCTGACTTCGAGCATCCCTGCCAGGCGCTGGCCGATTTCATGACGTTCGATGAACACTTCGGCTCCTCAGCCGGACGGAACTTTACCTACGTGGGTGACGGGAACAACGTCTGCCACTCGTTGATGCTTACCGGCGCGCATCTGGGCGTCAATGTCACCGTGGCCACGCCGCGCGGCTACTCGCCGGACATTGAGATCGTAACCCAGGCGCGAGAGATTGCTCTGGCCAACGGCTGCGAACTCCGCCTCACGCAAGATCCTCAGGCCGCCGCCGAAGGCGCGGATGCCATCTATACTGACGTTTGCGTCAGCATGGGCTTCGAGCACGAATCCGCCAAGCGCGCGCCCATCTTCCGGCCCTTCCAGGTCAACGAGGCGCTGATGCAAAAAGCCAAGCCGAACGCGGTCTTCATGCACTGCCTGCCGGCTCGTCGCAACGAAGAAGTTACCGACCAGGTGCTCGACAGCCCGCAATCCATCGTCTTCGACCAGGCCGAGAACCGCATGCACGCGCAGAAAGCATTGTTGCTTCTTCTCCTCGGCGGACTGGCGAACACGGCGAGCTTTCAGTAGTCCACACGCTGTTCACTTTTTCACTTTTCACTGTTCACTGCTTTGAGGTTTCCAAGTATGTCCGTAATTCTCGAATCCCTGCCCGTCGGCCAGAAAGTTGGCATTGCCTTCTCCGGCGGGCTGGACACCTCCGCCGCCCTGCACTGGATGAAGCTGAAGGGAGCCATCCCCTACGCCTACACGGCCAACCTGGGCCAGCCGGACGAATCCGACTACGACGAGATCCCGCGCAAGGCTCTTGAATACGGCGCCGAAAAGGCCCGCCTTATCGACTGCCGCGGCCCGCTCGTTCGCGAAGGCATCGCCGCTCTTCAGGCCGGCGCCTTCCACATCACCACCGCTGGCGTTCCTTACTTCAACACCACTCCCATCGGCCGCGCTGTCACCGGCACCATGCTCGTCGCCGCCATGCAGGAGGACGACGTACACATCTGGGGCGACGGCTCCACCTACAAAGGCAATGACATCGAGCGCTTTTACCGCTACGGACTGCTCGTCAATCCCAGTCTCCAGGTCTACAAACCCTGGCTCGACGCCGCTTTTATCGACGAGCTTGGCGGCCGCGCAGAGATGTCCGCCTTCATGCAGCGACACGGCTTCGCCTACAAGATGTCCGCCGAAAAGGCCTACTCCACCGACTCCAACATCCTCGGCGCAACCCACGAAGCAAAGGACCTGGAGCATCTTTCTTCGTCGATCAAGATTGTCGTCCCCATCATGGGCACGGCCTTCTGGAGCGACGATGTCGAAATCCAGCGCGAGCAGGTCACAGTCCGCTTTGCAGAAGGTTTTCCCGTGGCCCTCAATGGCCGCGAGTTCAGCGACCCCGTCGAACTTCTTCTCGAAGCTAACCGCATCGGCGGCCGCCACGGCCTCGGTATGTCCGACCAGATCGAGAATCGCATCATTGAAGCCAAATCCCGCGGCATCTATGAGGCCCCCGGCCTCGCACTGCTCTTCATCGCCTATGAACGGCTTATCACCGGCATTCACAACGAGGACACCATCGAGCAGTACCGCGACAATGGCCGCAAGCTCGGCCGCTTGCTCTACCAGGGCCGCTGGTTTGACTCCCAGTCCATCATGCTCCGCGAATCCGCCCAGCGCTGGGTCGCCAAACCCATCACCGGTGAAGTCACCCTGGAGCTGCGCCGCGGCAACGACTACTCCATCCTGAACACCGAGTCGCCGAACCTCACCTACCATCCCGAGCGCCTCAGCATGGAGAAGACCGAGTCCACCTTCTCCCCGCGCGACCGCATCGGCCAACTCACCATGCGCAATCTGGACATCACCGACACACGGGAGAAGCTTTTTACTTACGCCAAGACAGGCCTTCTCACGCTCAACAAAGGCATCGAAATGCCCCAGCTCAACAGCGGCAAGGAGAAGGAATAGCATAAAACGATGGACAACGAACAACAATCCGGGAAGATGTGGTCCGGTCGCTTTCGCGAGCCGTTGGATGCGGAGTTTGAATCCTGGCAGCGGTCCATTGGTTTCGATTGGCGGCTTCTCCCTCAAGAGATCGCCGCCAGCAAGGCGCACGCGTCCGCTCTTCTTGCCGCGAAGATTCTCACCAAAGATGAAACAACGGAGTTGCGCGAGGCACTCGATGCGATTGCCACAGAGCACGCATCGGAGGCCGGCAAAGCGTTGGTGCGCGATCACGCGACGGCGGAAGACATTCATCACTTTGTTGAGCTGAAGTTAGTGGAGCGCGTCGGTTCTCTGGGCCTCAAGCTGCACACAGGACGCAGCCGCAACGAGCAGATTGCCACCGACCTTCGCCTTTATGTGCGCAAACAAATTAACCTGGCGCAGAGTGCTCTGGCCGCCTGGGCCAAAGCGCTGGTCAAGCAGGCTCACGCCGCCGGCGAGTCGGTCATGCCCAGTTACACGCACATGCAGCGCGCCGAGCCGGTGCTGGTTGCGCATTGGCTGCTGGCCTACGTCGAGATGATTCTGCGCGATGCGACGCGCTTGCGCGATTGCTCCGTGCGGCTCAACTTCTGTCCGCTCGGCTCAGGCGCGGTAGCCGGCGCAACGCTCGCACTCGACCGCAACCTCACCGCACGCGAGTTGGGTTTCATCGCGCCCACCGCCAACTCCATCGACGCCACCAGCGATCGCGATTTTGTTTTGGAATACCTGCAAGCGCTGACCTTTGTCGGCTTGCATCTGAGCCGTTTTGCCGAAGAGATTACGCTTTTCGCAACAGCGGAATTCGGTTTTGTTATTCTTCCCGAGGCGTTTTCGACCGGCTCCAGCGCCATGCCGCAGAAGAAGAATCCCGATCTCACCGAGCTGATTCGTGCCAAAGTCGGCCGCATCCACGGCGCGGCTGAAGCAGTGACGCTGCAACTCAAGGGACTGCCCCTAGCCTACAACAAAGACTTGCAGGAGACTCAGGAGCAGGCTTTTTCTGTCAGTTTTGTGCCGCAGATGCTCTCGCTCATTGCGCGCTTCACCGCCGCGCTTCAATTCAATCGCGAGCGCATGAGCGAAGCTGCGCAGTCGGGCTGCCTGAATGCCATGGCCGCGGCCACTTATCTTGTCCACAAGGGCGTCCCCTTCCGCACCGCTCACGAGAAGATCGGCAATGCCGTGCGCTTCGCCATCGAGAAAGGCGTTGAACTCAACGCCCTCACCCTTGACGAACTCCGCCAATTTGGCGAAGAGTTCGAAAAAGACTTCTTTGCCGCCGTCACGCTCACGGCCACACTCGACTGCCACAACGTAGCAGGAGGAACCGCACGCGAACGTGTGCGGGAAGCCCTGGCAGCCGCATCAAAGCGGATCGACGCTTTGGCTCAGGAGGTCATTCATGCTGGTTCGTAAGGCCCTGCTCACGGACGCGGCCAATGTCTGCGACCTGGTCAACGCGCTCGCTCCCGACGGCACGCTGATCCACCGTTCCTTCGCCGAGGTCTGCGAAAACATCCGTGACTTTACCGTCGTCTTGTCCGATGGCGGCGTCTTTCTGGGCTGCGGTGCACTGCACTTTTACGGCCCGCATCTTTGCGAGGTGCGCTCCATCGCAGTCATGCCTGCGGCCAAGAGCCATGGCGTGGGCAGCCGCATCCTGGCCGCACTCATCGCCGAGGCAGAAGAGCACGGCATTCAATCCGTCTGCCTGTTCACGCGCATTCCTGATTATTTTTTTAAGTTTGGCTTCCGCATCGTCGAAGACAAAACAGAACTGCCCGACAAAATCTTCAAGGACTGCCAGAGTTGCCCGCGCCTGCATCGCTGCGACGAAGTAGCCATGGTCCGCGGCCGCATCCCCCGCGTCTCCATCCTCGGCCCTCGCGAAGAAGCTGAGCAGTTAGTGCGCATCTCCGGATAACTTCGACGGCCTCAGCATCGCCGCAGCCACTGCAACCTGGCCATAACTCAAGCCTCCATCCCCAGGACTGACGCTCCGATGCTGATAGACCTCGAAACCCTCAGTCTCTAGCTTCACACGCAGCAGCCGCGCCAGTCTCCGGTTATGCATGCATCCTCCGCTCAGCACAACCTGATTGACTCCGGATGCCGTTCGCGCCAACACCGCCGCCCTTACAAATCCCGCTGCTACTCCTGCATGAAAGCGTGCCGCAATCTGTGCCTTGCTTCTTTCTGTCCGCAAATCGTCCATTAACTCGCGCCACAACAGTGCGGCGCTCATCCGCACCGGCTCGCGTGCGGCCCAATCCCCGCCTGCTAACTCCAGAGCATAACCGGGCACGTCATCCGGCTCATCCACGGCAATGCCTTCCAGTTCAATAGCTGCCTGTGCCTCGTAATCCACTATGCGCCGTTTAAGAACGACAGCAGCCACTGCATCGAAGAGCCGCCCCAGGCTGGAAGTAAGCGGCACATTTACACCACGCTCCATCATCCGCGCCAGCACGCGAGCCTCTTTCTCTGTCGCCCCCACCAATGCCAGCGTCTCAGCAGACATTACGTCAAAGCCCGCCGCTCGCAAGTACCCCAGCGCCATGCGCCACGGCTCCTTGATGGCCGCCTCGCCTCCCGGCATAGGCACATATTCAAGATGCGCGAATCGCTCGAAGCCTGCGAGGTTCGCGATCAGCACTTCCCCTCCCCAAATCTTCCCGTCGCTTCCGTAGCCCGTGCCGTCAAGCGCCAAGCCAATCACTTTGCCCATAAGTCCGTGCTCGGCCATGCACCCTGCCACGTGCGCATGATGATGTTGCACGGCGATCAACTTGAGGCCTCGCTCCTGCGCCCACTCCTTCGCCCACGTCGTCGAAAGGTAACCAGGATGCAGGTCATGCACCACTGTTTGCGGCTCAATCTCGAACGTCCGCATCACGTGATCGAGCGACTCTTTGAAAAATTCGAGCCAAGTCAGGTTTTCCAGATCGCCCAGGTGCTGGCTCTGGTAGGCAAACCCGCCCCGAGCCAGCGCAAAGACATTCTTCAGGTGGCCGCCGACGGCCAGCAGTGGCGGCGCATCGAAGGGCAATGCCACGCCCATCGGCACAAATCCGCGCGCGCGCCTGACTAGTTGCGGCGCACCATCCACCACAGCGGCCACCGAGTCGTCGCAGCGCTGCAAAATCTCCCGGTCGTGCATCAGAAAAGCATCGGCAATCCCGCCTAGCCGCGTCCGTGCTTCCTCGTTATCAATTGCAATCGGCTCCTCGCTCAAGTTGGCCGAGGTCATCACAAGCGCCTTCACGCGAGCATCGGCAAAGAGCAGATGCTGCAACGGCGCGTAAGGCAGGTAGACGCCCAGCCAGGGAATCCCCGGCGCAACGTCTTCCGCAATGCCGCAGCCCGGGCGCCGTCGCGCCAGCACAATGGGCCGCGCTGGCGACGATAGTAGCGCCTCTTCTTCAGCCGTCAACACGCACACCTGCCGCGCCGCCTCCAGGTCGCGCACCATCACTGCCAGCGGCTTCCCGTAACGGTGCTTGCGCTCACGCAGACGCATCACCGCCGCCTGGCTGGTTGCATCCACGCTCAGATGAAAGCCGCCTATCCCTTTGATGGCTACAATCTTCCCTGCTGTCAGCAGTTGCAGCGTCTGCTTCACTGCCTCATCACCAAAGATCGATTCTGAGTCTGCCTTCTCCAGCGATGCCTGCGGCCCGCACACCCAGCATGCATTCGGCTGTGCATGGAAACGCCGGTTCAGCGGGTCGTCGTACTCCCGCTGGCATTCCGTGCACATCGGGAATCGAGCCATCGAGGTCTGCGGCCGGTCGTAGGGAATCCGCCGTGTGATAGTGAATCGTGGCCCACAGTTGGTGCAGTTTAAGAACGGATAGCGATAGCGCCGGTCTGCCGGGTCAAGCAGCTCTCCAAGGCAATCCGGGCAGGTGGCCGCATCCGCCGGAATCCCAGTGCTCACCCGTCCTACTATCTCACTGGCAACGATTCGGAAACCAGAATCCCCCACAAGGGCCAGCTCCCGCACCGCGACCCAGTCAATGCGCGCCAAAGGCGGCGCCTGTGAGCGCAGCCGGTCAAGGAACGCCTCCACCCGCTCTTCAGGCCCCTCGATCTCTATGGTCACCCCATCCGTATCATTGCCAACAAATCCGGACAGACCCTCCTCCTGAGCCAGCCGGTAGACAAACGGACGAAACCCCACCCCCTGCACCACTCCGCTCACCACCAAGCCTCTCCGCAGCGCTTCGTGCCGTTCTCGATTTAGTTGGGTTTTGTCCGTCAAGAAAAAGCCTCTCACAGGAAACCAGCATAGCGCATCGGAACCGATGGCCTCGATATTCAGATGCCGCGCGCAAGCCTCTGTCTCATACTGCTCAGGATATGAAAAAAATTAGCTTAATCTGGATTAGAAGCAATGAGGGGAGCTTTAGCATGATGAATTGCAAACAATATGGCGCGGTACAGGCGGTTGTAGCTGTTTCTTTCCTCCTCTGGCTCGGAGCCGCCGCGGTCCTGGCCCAGCAGCCAGACTCAGCAAAGGTCATTGGGCAGGTCGATGCTGCGGTCAAAGACAGAATCGACCACGTAGAGGGCTATACCGTCACCGAACACTATGCTGTCTACCGGGGCAAAGACGAGACCCAACCCGCAGCAGAAATGACCATCCAGACCGTCTTCCGTCGGGAGACGGGCAAGAGTTACACCATCCTGTCGGAATCCGGCTCCGAGTTCATCCGGAACCACGTGCTGCGAACGCTGCTCGACAATGAAAAAACACTCAATTTGCCCGGAACCGTCGAACATTCTTGGTTAACCTCCGCCAATTATGAGATGCAACTTAAACCCGGAGGCGTTCAGCTTCTCGATGAACGGCAGTGCTTGGCCCTGACTATCACTCCCCGGCGCAAGGCCACCAACATGATTGAAGGAACCATCTTGGTCGACGCCAAAGACGGTTCCATCGTCCAGCTCGACGGAACAGCAACCCAAAGTGCCTCCATATTTACGGGAGCCGCTCAGGTGATGCGGCATTACGTCAACGTAAACGGTTTCTCCATGGCCACTCAGGCCAGGGCCGTCTCGGATAGCTTTATTCTTGGCCGGACTACTGTGACCATCGATTATCGGGACTACAAGATTCAGTTGCGTCCGTCCCGGTAGGCTAAGACGCCTGAATCTCCTATGCCGATCCTGTCGCGTATGCGCTATACTGATTTTCGTGCTACTATTTTTCTGCGACTGGAAACTCGATGCCGCGCTGGGCTCCTGCCTTCTGTTGGGGCTTCGCCACGGCTTCGACTATGACCATCTGGCTGCCATCAGCGACATCACCGCCGTGCAGCGCAACTGGCGCAGCGGCCTTCGCCTGGGAATGACCTACGCCCTGGGCCATGCCTTCACGGTAGCCGCGCTGGGCATCGCCGTGCTGGAGTTGCACATAGGGCTGCCCGAGGGCCTGGACCACTGGACCGAGAGGCTGATCGGCCTCACCCTCATCGTTCTCGGCGTCGGGGTGGTTGCAGGGATTCTTCGCAAGGACGCGCATGGTCACTCCCATAGCCGCATTGAGAGCCGCCTGGCAATCGCCATCAACGGAGTTCTATGGATTGGGTGGCGGGTACGCCGCCTTTGGAACCCCCTGGCCCAGCAACCCAAGCGTTTTCAGTGGATGTACAACGGCAAGTCGGTCTTTGTCATCGGCATTCTCCATGGCGTGGGTGCTGAAACCCCCAGCCAGTTGGCTCTCTTTTTCCTCACCGCCAACCTGGGTGGAACCTCACGCGGCATGATGGGCCTGGCGGCCTTCGCCCTGGGCCTGGTAGCCATGAACGCCCTGATGACCGCCGCCATGGGCGGAGCCTTCAACGCCAGCGGCCACCACCATCCGCGTCTCTACCACGTCATCGCCTGGACCGGCGCCGCCTACAGTTTCATCATCGGCATCATCTTCCTCTTCGGAATCTCCGACCGCCTTCCTTCGCTCGGATAGCGGGCCTGCCCCCATCTCTGTGATCGAAAAGATCAGCGATGTGAAGCGGGCTCCAGTAGCGAATCCGCGCAGCCCGAAGGCCCGATCACGGGATTGCATCGTGCGGGCAATCCGTTGGGCAACGCCACAATGTAACCGGTCCACCGGGCAGGTTCAGACTGCGGATAGTCCGTACTCACAATCTGGGCCCCGCTTCTCAGCGCCCTGTCGCGGCGGCGGCCGTCGTTGCTGCGCGCCTCCGCAGTATCGGCGTCGGCCCGTGTGCGCACCAGGTATCCCTGACGAACCAGCGCGGC
>CABDYB010000183.1_pt1 | contig 21401 bp, 14 predicted proteins | sample 3131861 | NCBI WGS metagenome assembly CABDYB01 (sample SAMEA5534336, study PRJEB31848) | metagenome | biome: tundra; feature: field; material: soil | place: USA | collected 2013-05 | depth 0.15 m | reverse complement strand
AACACCGAGATGTACGCCGCCCTGGAGCGGCTGGAGAAGCTGCAAGGCCAGAAGCTGGGCACGGGCGACAATCCCCTTCTGGTCAGCGTTCGCTCCGGCGCCAAGTTCTCCATGCCCGGCATGATGGACACCATTCTCAACCTGGGACTCAACGACCAGGCCGTGGAAGCTCTGGCCAAGCTCAGCAACAATCCCCGCTTTGCCTACGACTCCTATCGCCGCCTGATCCAGATGTTCGGCGATGTGGTGCTGGATGTTCCCAAGAAGCACTTCGAGCACATCTTTGACAGCGTCAAGAAGCGCGCCAAGGTCAAGTTCGATTACGAACTCAAGCCCGAAGCGCTCAAAGAGATCATTGGCGAGTACAAGAAGCTGGTGAAGAAGGAGACCGGCAAGGAGTTTCCGCAGGCCCCGCTAGATCAGCTGGTGCAGGCCCGCGACGCCGTCTTCAGGAGTTGGATGAACGAGAGGGCCAAGACCTATCGCCGCATTAACCGCATCGACGACTGGCTGGGCACCGCGGTCAACGTGCAGGCCATGGTTTTCGGCAACCTGGGCGAGACTTCCGGCACGGGCGTGGGCTTTACGCGCAACCCGGCGACCGGCGAGAAGATGTTTTTCGGCGAGTACCTGATGAACGCGCAGGGCGAGGATGTGGTTTCCGGCGTCCGCACGCCGCTGCCGATCAGCGAGCTTAAGCGCGTGATGCCGCATTGCTTCGAGCAACTGCGCGAGATCACCGGCAAGATGGAAAAGCACTATCGCGACATGCAGGACTTCGAGTTCACCATCCAGGATGGCAAGCTCTATATGCTGCAGACCCGCAACGGCAAGCGCACCGGGTTGGCCGCGGTCCGCGTGGCCATCGATATGGTCAAGGAAAAGCTCATCACGCAGGAAGAAGCCATCCATCGCGTTGAGCCCAACCAGTTGTACGATTTCCTGGTTCCCCGCCTGGTGGAAAAGGGCGAGAAGATTGAAGTGCTGGCCACCGGCCTTCCGGCCTCGCCGGGCGCGGCCGTCGGGCAGATCGTCTTCACCGCCGAAGACGCCGTCAAGCACCACGCCAACGGCAGCTACCCGGTCATCATCCTCGTACGCGGCGAAACCACGCCTGAGGACATTGCTGGCATGGAAGTGGCTGCCGGCATTCTGACCTCGCGCGGCGGCATGACCTCGCACGCCGCCGTCGTTACCCGCGGCATGGGTAAGTGCTGCGTGGCCGGCGCGGGCGATTGCATCGTCGACCAGGATAAGAAGGAGCTGCGCGTCAAGGGCCACACCTTCAAGCAGGGCGATTGGCTCTCGCTGGACGGCACCACCGGCCGCGTCATCGCCGGCAAGCTCAAGACTCTCGATGCCCAGCCCGACGATCCGGATCTGGTCAAGTTCATGAGCTGGGTCGATCCGGTTCGCCGTCTCGGCATCCGCGCCAACGCCGATATCCCCCGCGACGCCAAGCTGGCGCGACTCTTCGGCGCAGAAGGCATCGGCCTCTGCCGCACCGAGCACATGTTCTTTGCCGAAGACCGCATTGAGCACATGCGCGCCATGATCCTGGCCGACAACGAGAAGGACCGCCGCGCGGCCCTCAAGAAGCTCCTGCCCATGCAGCGCGCCGACTTTGCCGGCCTGCTCAAGAGCATGGATTCGCTGCCGGTCACCATCCGCCTGCTCGATCCGCCGCTGCACGAATTCCTGCCCTCGCGCGAGGATCTGCTGGTCGAAATCCAGCACCTTGAGGACACCAAGCCCCGCTCGCCCAAGCTCAAACAACTGCGTCCGCTGTTGGCGCGCGTCCAGGAACTGCGCGAAACCAACCCCATGCTCGGATTGCGCGGCTGCCGGCTCGGCATCGCCTTCCCCGAGATCACCGAGATGCAGTCCCGCGCCATCATTGAGGCTGCCGTCGCCGTCAAGAGCAAGGGCGGCAATCCGCTCGTGGAGATCATGATTCCGCTCATCGGCACCATCGAGGAGATGCGCAACCAGACCGCCATCGTTCGCCGCGTCGCCGAGGAAGTCTTTAAGGAGAAGGGTACAAAGGTCCATTACATGGTGGGCACCATGATTGAACTGCCGCGCGCCTGCCTGGTGGCCGACCAGATCGCCGAAGAAGCCGAGTTCTTCAGCCTGGGAACCAACGACCTGACTCAAACCACCTTCGGCATCAGCCGCGACGACATCAACCACTTCCTGCCGGCCTACGTGAAGGCGGGCATCTTCAAACAGGACCCCTTCGCCTCCATCGACCAGGCGGGCGTCGGCTTGCTGATGGAGATGGCCACCGTCAAGGGACGCAAGACCCGGCCCGGCCTTGAGGTCGGTATCTGCGGCGAACATGGCGGCGAACCCGAATCCGTCAAGTTCTGCCACAGGGTCGGACTCGACTACGTTTCCTGTTCGCCCTTCCGTCTGCTGACGGCCCGTCTGGCTGCAGCGCAAGCGGCGTTGGAGGAGAAGCAGACCGGCCCCACCCACACCACCAGCTAGTCAGTACGACCGGCTCAAACACCAAGGGCGCAGCCAGTTGGCTGCGCCCTTGGCGCGTCTGGGGGAAGCCGCAAAGTTTGAAAAGCCGGACCGGGTGCAGTCATAACAACTCTTTGATCCGTTCAAGTCAATTGCCTGGGGGGAATTCCAGAGCAGGACTCGCGACGAACTCGACTGCACCCGTTCCAGAGGAAAGGGGTACTTAAAGCGTAGCAAGGAAATACGAGCCGGACAAGAGGAAATTAGATTAATTTTGTCTTATTTTTTATCAACTGATAATAAAGGATTTAGAGGCTGATTTTAAGATGCGGCGCGCGATCCTGGCTGCCTTGGAGGCGGCACTGAAGGCAATCAGAGCGAGCCCGCAGCAAAGGCAGTATTCCATCAAAGGCTGTGAAAATTATTACTTTCCCTAGGGCGCGTAGTAGCCTTCTCGCGTGACCACGGTCAGGTCTTCTTTGCTGGCCTTGAGGACAATCTTGTGGAAGCTGCCTTCCTTGTCTACCTGATCCGGCGTGTAGGTCAGCAGGAACTGGCTGCGCAGCTCTTCGGCGATCTGGCCATAGATCTCTTCCAGGTTGTCCTTCTTTTTGGCCGCGTAGTAGTGGCCTCCGGTGCGCGCGGCAATCTTTTCCATGATCTTCTTGCCGTCCACCTGCGTCTCACGCTGGGCACCGCCACCGCGACCAGCGCCTCCACGTCCGCCGCCACCCGGCCAGCCTCCGCCACCACCGCCGGGATAACCGCCGCCCATGCCGCCAAGGTGTCCGCCGCCCATGCCGGGAATTCCGGCACCCTCGGGGCGCTCCTCCTCGCCTTTGAGATAGATGGTGTAGACGGCCAGGCCGGCCTTGTCTGCCGCGTCAACGGCGTCATTCAGCGTCATCTTGCTGCCCCGGTCCACGCCGTCGGAGAAGACCACCAGGGCCTTGCGGCCTTCCTGCTTCTTCATCACCTCATCCGAGGCGAGATAAATCGCATCGTAGAGCTGCGTGCTGCTCCGCCGGCCGCGCGCCTGACCCTGTCCCCGGCCGCCGCCATAGCCGCCATTGTTGTTCCCGCCGCTATCGGAGTTCCGAGACTCGTTCTGCGCTGCACGGCTGGGCCCCATCTCGTCCAGTTCGTGGTGCAGCCTGTCGCGCGAGGTGGTGAAGTCATCCAGCAGCTCAACCTCGCTGTCGAAGTGAATGAGAAAAATCTGATCGGATTTTGCGTTGGGCTTTTCGGGCAGCAGGTTGTCCACAAACTTGCCCGCCGCCTTGCGCTCGCTCTCCATTGCACCGGTCATGCTGCGGCTGGTGTCCACCAGCAGGCCCAGCCGGAAGGGCAGGCCGGTCTCGCGGGCGAAGCTCGTGATCTTCTGCGGATGGCTGTCCTCGGTCAGCGTAAAGTCGCTGATCCTGAGGCTGGTAACCAACTCGCCCTTCTTGTTGCGCACCGTAACAGGCAGCACGACTTCGTGAGCCGGAACCTTCAAAACCGGGGCCGGTTGGCTGGAGGCGGGCTGCTGGGCAGGGCTGGCCATGGACAGCGAAGTCAGGACCAGCATGGAGGCGGAAAGGCAAACGACGAACCGGATTCTCACAGAGGTCAAAGTGCACACACCTTCATTCGGTTAGACGAGGCAAAGTGCGGAGCGTTGACGGGCCTTCTCGCCTCGGCAGCGGATTCCAGCCAACAACAATCCCCGCCGCCAGTGCATGGCAGCAAGAGTACACCGAGAGCGCCTCGTGAATCAAAAGAGGAGGGGCTTTGCGAAGAAATGAGAGGAATTTGGTAGCGCTACCGGGAATCGAACCCGGGTTTTAAGATTGAGAATCTAGTCGCCTAGCAAGTGGATTCAATCACTTACAGCCATTTGTGACCATACTGTGTACCACTGTGTGTACCACAAACAGAAATATAGTAGTGTGTCAGTTTCGGGCTTGCCCATCATCCACCCGCAGTTCAGGGAAATGGGAATCTCTCTGTCGCCAATGGCTACAGCCTTCGATGAGTGACTCAGCGGATTTTGCATCAAGTAAATTGCTGGATTCCTGATGGCTAATCTCTGCACCATAAATGGCTATTTGCGTAAACTGTTCTTATGCCATCTGCCGTCATCGCTGAGAACCAACCTAAAAGGAAATGGCTCGCTGACCAGGGGGCTCGCTGGAGCGCGCGTCTTCATGAGCAGGAAGAGCAGGTCTTTCTTCTTCTGTCTCTATTGATTGGAGCGCTCACTGGTCTCGCCGTGGTCGCGTTTATCGTTCTCACGGAGCGCGTGGGAATTCGCTTCTTCCCCGTAGGCAGCGCCGCGTGGAGGCGCATTGCAATACCTGTAGCCGGCTCGCTGGCCATGGGTTTCCTGCTTTACCGCTATTTTCCCAAGGCCCGCGGCAGCGGCGTGCCACAGACTAAAGCAGCCCTCTTCGCGCGGGATGGATTCATCTCGCTGCGCACCGTTCTGGGCAAGTTTTTCTGCACGGCGACCACGCTGGCCAGCGGGATTCCGCTGGGCCGCGAGGGTCCGTCGGTCCAGGTTGGCGCGGGAATCGGCTCAGTCCTCGGCCGCTGGCTCGGATTGAGTCCGGAAAAAGTGAAGGCCCTGATTCCCGTGGGAGCGGCGGCTGCTATTGCCGCGGCCTTTAATACGCCGATGGCGGCGGTGGTGTTTGCCCTCGAAGAAGTCATGGGCGATATGAACGCGCCGATTCTTGGATCGGTGGTGCTGGCCTCTGCCACCTCCTGGGCGATGATGCGGCTGCTGCTGGGTAACAGCCCGCTTTTCCAAGTGCCGCAATACACCTTGGTGCATCCGCTGGAACTGGGCATCTACGCCTTGCTGGGCATTGCCGGCGGCTTTCTCTCCGTAGCCTTCACCAAGATGCTGCTGGGAATGCGCGACTACTTTCTGCGTTTGCCCCGGAAGACGCAATGGTGGCATCCGGTGGTGGGCGGTGTGACGGTTGGCCTGATGGGCTGGTTTGTGCCCCAGGTTCTGGGCGTGGGCTACACCTACGTCGGCATCGCTCTGAACGGATCGATGGCGCTCAAGTTGCTATTGCTGCTGGTGGCGCTCAAACTCATCGGCGTCACGGTCAGCTACGCCTCCGGCAACGCGGGCGGAATCTTCGGTCCGGCTCTCTTTCTCGGCGCCATGCTGGGAGGCGCCATTGGTACCGTGGCCCACAACTTGTTGCCCGGATACACGGCAATGCCGGGTGCGTATGCGCTGGTGGGCATGGGAGCGCTGTTTGCCGGCATCGTGCGCGCCCCCATGACCTCGGTACTGATGATCTTTGAAATGACGCGGGATTACGCCGTCATTGTGCCCTTGATGATCGCCAACCTGACCAGCCTCTTCATCTCGCGGCGCTTCCAGAAGCAGCCCATCTACGAGGCATTGGCGCATCAGGACGGCATTCATCTGCCCACGCCCGGCACGCTTTACCAGAAAAGCCAGCGCACGGTGGCTCAGGTGATGCAGCGCTCTCCGCAAATTCTCCCGGCGGAATTGCGTGTTCAGGATGCGGTGGAAGAGATTCGCTCCAGTCCATTCCGCATCTGGCCGGTGGCGGACAAGGAGCGTTTTCTCGGAATGTTGAGCCGTGAGACGCTGGAGTGCGCCCTGGTCGATGGGAGAAAAGAACAGCCGCTGAAAAACATCATCGATACACTTCATATTCCCCATCTCCACATGGATCATGCTCTGCATCTGGCGCTGGAGCGGATGAGCACGTACCATCTTGATGTTTTGCCGGTCATCCACCGAGCCGACATTCATAGTCTGCTCGGCGTAGTGACGCTCCCAGACGTGCTGACTGCGTATGGCATCGACCGCACCGGCTCAAGGTAGAGGTAGATAGCAAAGGCCGCGCCAGGACACTTGAAGAATCTGCTTCAGTTCACCTCATCGGCGCTCAATGTCAGGATTTCCATATACTCTTTGTCAATCTCAGTTTGGAGCGTGTCACACGCATCACGGCGGCCAAAGTGGTTCTGCACAATCACGAAGACGGCAGCAGGATGTGGAGAACGCAAGCTGGTGATTCTGCTCAAAATCGGCAGTTCGTGCATTGTGCCGCTGAATTACAAATCAAGCGCCCATGCGTCTTACCTATGCCGGAGGTTCTAAAATCTTCGTATGGCTATGTGGATGCGCAGTTTCTGTCTGGTTCTTCTTATGGTTCCCGGCCTATCGTTCGCGGATCCGGCCCAATTCGATTTGGCTGGCCCCAACCTGGAAGTCAAGGTAATCCATGCCGGCAAGACCCTGCCCATCTCCGAGGTTCCCAATCTGTCGGTTGGCGATCAAGTGTCGATCAAAGCTGATCTTCCCGCTGGCCAGTCGGTGCATTACCTTCTTGTGGCGGCTTTTCTGCGCGGCGCAACCAACCCGCCTCCGGAAAACTGGTTTTTCTCATCGGAGACCTGGAATTCCAAAGACAGCGGCGGACTGAAGATCACAGTTCCCGAGGGCGCCCAGCAGGTACTCATCTTCCTGGCCCCGGAGACCGGCGGAGCCTTCAAGACGCTTGTGGGCGCGGTTCGCGGCCGACCGGGCGCCTTTGTGCGCACCTCTCAGGATCTCAATCAGGCCACGCTTGACCGCTCCCGGCTGAAGGTTTATCTTGCCGCCATCCAAAGAATCAGCCAGACCGATTTCGATCATCTGAAGACGGCTTCGCCGCTGCTCGCACGCAGCCTCTCGATCAAGTTTGATTCCGATTGTCTCCAGAAGATCCCCGAGTTACAGGCTCCTTGCCTCATGCACGGCCGGGATTCGCTGGTATTGAATGACGGGCACAGCACCTCCATCGTCCAGGCGCTCACCATTGGTCCCATGGACGATCTTGCCATGGCGTTGAGCAGCACGCCGCAGGCCGGTTTTGGCTTTTACAGCCCCTATATTGCTTCGGTGGTGGACATTGCGCGCATCCTGGACTCCTTACACACCGCGCAGTATCAGTACATTCCCGCGCTGGCCACCGAGCAGGATGATCAGTTCTCTCTCGAACTGAATACGCCTCCTTCGTTTCACAATCCCAAGTCGGTTCTGGTAGCCGCTCTGCCGGCGGTCGAAGCACCCCAGATGCCGCCTCTCCATCCCGTCGATCCCAAAGAGGTGTACTGCGCGGAAAAGACGGAGCTGGTTCTGCCCGCCGAGGGCGCTCCGCTGGTGTTTTCAACGGGCTACGCGCATGGCATGGTTCTTCGCTTGAAGGGGAAGAATGGCAAATATGTCGATTTGCCGGTGCAGGCCGATGCGGAGAAAGGAGGCTTTGTCGCGAATACGGCGAGGCTCAGCCCCAGCAACTTTGGCGATGTTTTGGACGGGTCCCTCCACGGATATTGGGGTTTTGAAGCGTACAACGGACCGGAGTTCCGGCTGGAGAATACCCATCCCCAGCACTGGCAACTGGCCGACGAAGGTCAGCAGTTTCTGATCGCGGGTCACGATGAAACCGTATCTCTGGAAACCGAGAACGCCGCCTGCGTGGACAGCATACTCCTCCAGAAACCCACCGGAGAAACCGTAAAGGCAGACTGGAAATCAACCGGACCGAATCAGGTAGCGGTGACCTTGCCCCTCAAAAAGGTCAAGCCCGGCGCAGTGAAGTTGCTGGTGAAGGAATACGGGAGCAAAGAGCCGGACACAGTTTCGTTGCAGGCCTTTGCTCAAGCAAGTCACCTGGACAGCTTTAGTATTCATGCCGGCGATCTCTTCGGCGTGTTGAAGGGCAGTCACCTGCATGACGTAAAAGAACTTACGCTGAACGGGGTCAGCTTCAAGCCGGGGCCGGCCGTAGTGAGCAATGACGCGGATGAACTGTCCCTGGTTACTTCTGATGTCAAAGCCGCCGGAGAGTTCAAGGAGGGAGATAGTTCTACCACCAAGGTCGCTCTCAAAGACGGCCGTATACTCAGTCTCGAAACGACAGTAGCGTCTCCGCGTCCAAGGGTTACTCTAATCGCAAAGAGCATTCAACCTTCGGCAACGAGCGCCGTCAACAATCTTCAGCTTGCCGACCCTGACGAACTTCCGCAGAATGCGCAGTTGACCTTCTCGGTCCATGCGCAGCTTCCGGCGGCATTTTCCGGCGAAGAAAAAATAGAAGTGGCCACAGTTCATGGCGCGAACCTGACGACCCTCACGCCGGCCAGCGGACTGACCCTTGTGGACACTCAGGTCGCCCTGGCAACTCTCGATACAGGCAAGGCCTTTGCATCTTCTGCCTCGGGTCCGCTTCACTTCCGCATCATCGAGGGAGGGGTTGCGGGCGACTGGCAGCCTCTTGCCACTCTTGTCCGCCTGCCTGCTTTTCACGATCTCAAGTGTCCGGACTCGCCTGACCAGCCTTGCAAGCTCACTGGTTCAAGTCTATTTCTGGTGGATTCGGTCTCAAACAATCCACAATTCGACCATCCAACTCAGGTTCCTGAGGGCTTTCCGGGCTACGCCCTTACAGTGCCGCATCCGACAGGTGGGCAGCTTTATGTAAAGCTCCACGACGACCCTTCCGTCGTGAATCAGGTCGTCTTCCCCGTGGCAAATACTCCGTTGCCAGCGAGTGCAGCAGCTTCACCAAAACCAGCAGTCCCCAATCCAACCGCCGCAGGCACTCAATCCAGTCCTTTACCTGCCACAACTTCCGGCTATACAACGACTGGACAAAATGCGGTTGCCCCGCAGGTTTCGAATCCCTCTACCACCAGCAGCACACCGTCTGCTCCCGCTTCAAACAAAACTGAGCAGCCGCCTGCCGTGCCCGCCGCGCTGCTCTCCACGGGGAAAATACAATCGCCTGTCAGTACAACTGCACCTTCCGGCTCGAAAGCAGCATCTTCGACGCAGATCTCAGCGACCGCATCAACGAAAACTGCGCCTTCCGCTGATGCTTCGGCAGCGATACCGCCCAAATAAAGAGTGAAAGTACTCCGAAAACCTCCATCCTGCAGCGAAGCAGAAACGGGACGGAAGCTGCGCCAGGACTATTCCTTTCCGCTCTTGAAAAAGAGTGGAATGTGAAACCCTGTTTCATCGTGTGATTGTTTTTTTGACCGCCCAACCTGGTCCTGAGGAACGATGGTACGCTGGGCATTGATGCATATCCAACGGCCGGCGTGACGTTCAAAGACGTGCGTAAAAACACCCTTCTCTTCTGCATGTGCCGGTTCATTCTTGCGAAGCAGGGAGTACGTACCGCTGGCAACGGCAATATCGCCGAGTAGGCGGACGGCAATAACGTGTCTCTCCAGGCGCAACACTTTATCGTCGCCGGTTACGACCAAAGCCAGTTGTTGATTCCGCGTTGTGATGTTCCCGTCGCTGGAAACGTCGATGAATTGGGGAGAAAGTATAAATTCCACCCCATATTGATCGTGCCGATTGACCGCATCCGACCATGTATCTTCGATCGTTTGAAAGTCGTGAAGGGCGGGGCTTGCAGAGGCCGCAGGGTTGCTGGTATCGCGTGTCGAATTCAAGGTCTGTGCAAAACTACTGGCACCAACAACCAGCAGAAACACACAATAACACAGGCAATGGCGCTGATTCATTTCGATCTCCGACAGCCCGCGAATAGCGCGAAATGTCATTAAGGGCATCGCGCCCCCCTGACCTATCTGGCAGGAGTACAAACGGCAGGCACTCCTATCCTTGACGATAAAGAGGGGACGCGAAACAGGGTGTCCCAAAAGGAACAGATGTGCCGATACGAGAGTCTTGCTTTGCGCGCATCTCAATCGCGCAGAAATACGCTCAGCAGCGATTTATGAACCCGGATACGGCCGTTGTGTTCAATAAAACCGAGCTTACGAAAGCGGCTCAAGAAGGCATTGACACGTGGTCGTGTACTTCCAATCATGCTCGCCAAGGCTTCCTGAGAGATCGGCTGTATCAGCGCATTCTCTTCCCCCGGCTGGCTATACTCCGCCAACAGCAGAAGTATTCTCGCCAGCCTCTTTTCCGCCCGGTTGAAGAGCTGGTCGACCAGATCAGCCTGGGTTCTTAAGCTGCAATCCAGCAGGAAAGAGGAGAACAAGCTGGAAAACGCCTGCTCTTCGTGCATGACCCGGAGGAATTCCGGCCTCTCAATTCTGAGCGCGGTACAGGCGGTAACGGCCGTGGCCGTAGTCAGGCGCAGCCCCGGTTCTGCGGCCATCGCCTTTTCGCCGAAAAAGTTGCTGGCCGAGACCAGGCGAATTGTGGCTTCTTTTCCTGCCGGAGAAAGAACCGAGATTTTAACGCGGCCCTTGTGCAGGTAGAAAACGCAATTAGCCGGATCTCCCTGAGAAAAGAAGACTTGCGAGCTGTTCAACTGAACGATCTTGCGCCCGGGCCCGGCATTCTTGAGGAATGCGTCAACGTCAAATCCGGTTTTGCTCTCATTCGCCATAGGTGGGTTCATTCTCGCAGGTGCCTAATCGAGCAAAATCGTAATGACGAGCGAGTCCATCCATTATAGGGAACCCAAGCGCAGGTTCGCGACAACGGCAAACCAGGGATGCAGTTCCACTGTCCCAAAAGGAACACACCATGTTGGATTTTCTGACCCACAATATTGCTTAGCTGCCAGTTTTCTCTCGTGGAAAATTGCGGCAAACGGCTGCGCCGACAAGGTCTTTGTCTATGAAGAGAAAGGGATGTCGGCCTCAACCATAGCTTTTTCATGAACGATCAGGGACAGTACCATCTGGCCTGCAGAAGAGTGCCCGCAAGACGGGCAACGATGGCAGGATGTTGGAATCTGTGTCAAGTCGTCAGGAAAATGCTCATGCTTCTTCTGAAGGAGGAATCCATTGGATCGACGTAATCGAATTCTGGTTTCTGTTGCACTGCTCGTTGCCTTAGTTGCCGTTGCGGGTTGTAAGAAGAAGATGGCCCCGCTGACCGCTCCAACGGCCCCTGCTGTAGTCGTGCCTGTTCCCACCGCGAAGCTCACTGCCTCATCTACTGTGATTACGGCTGGCGATCGTGTTGTGCTAACCTGGAGCACGACCAATGCCGCCACAGCCTCGATCGAGGGCGTGGGCGATGTTCCTACCTCTGGGGTGAAGACAGTAACCCCGGCCGTTTCGACCAGCTATCAATTGATCGCCAAGGGTACAGGAGGCACGGCGGAGGCCTCTGTTCGCATTACCGTCAACGTTCCACCACCGGTTGTGACTGCTCCTGTCAACACCAGAAGCGCCGATGAGGAGTTCAAAGCCAACGTTCAGGACATTTTCTTCAACTACGATAAGTACGATGTAAGCACCGATGCGCAGGCTGTCCTGGCGAAGGATGCAACGTACCTGTTAAGCCATCCGAATGCAAAGATCCTGGTCGGCGGGTACTGCGACGAGCGCGGCTCCAACGAGTACAACCTGGCTCTCGGCCAGAATCGCGCTGACTCGGCCAAGAAGGTGCTTGTCAGCGCCGGCGTGGCTGCCAGCCGCATCAGGATTATCAGCTACGGTAAGGAGAAGCCCTTCTGCACAGAGTCAACCGTGGCTTGCTGGCAGAAGAACCGTCGCGCGGGATTTTCTCTGGACCACTAAAACGTCAGTGGATCTATCCGGTCCGCTTTTGTACCGACGTGGCAATTTGAGGTAATTCGCTGCAGCCCAGTCCTTGCAGGATGGGCTGCAACGATTCTTCCTTTCTGAAATTCAGGTGGCGGAACTTAGCTTCCAATCAACTTACCGGACTGCATAACCGCAAAACATCGGAGAGGGCATAGGATGAACGGACAATTGAAAGCCAGTATTTTAGCGGCATGTTTTTTGTTGGTCTCTGTTGCAGCAACAGCGCAAGAGGTGGTTCATGCTCTTACAGGGACAGTGTACTCCATCAATGCGTCCGCCAAGACGATTACGGTTTTTACCGACAACCGGTCTGACGGCTTGTTCCAGGACATGACGAATTCGGACACGGCAGTCAAAATCAATAAAAGCATTCGCGCCATCGCGCCCCCCGTTGACTCCTTCAAAATGAAGGGGGCGTATGTCATTATCTTCTATTTTGGTGGAGACAATGCGCGAACGGCAGTTGCAGTGCGGAGTCTCGGAGCAGGGCCTTTCTCGAAGGACACCGGAACAATCGTCAAGATAGATGAAAGGAATTCAATCTCAATTGCAGATGAATCAGGAGCGATCAAGTCTTTCAAACTCACTTCAGATACCGTGGCCGAAACTGAATATGGAGCCGTGATTGGAGCCAAGTATCAACCTCACAAGGGCGATAAGGTGCGCGTGACTGCTAAGGCCGTGAATGGGAGCGCAACGGCTCTATTGATCAATACGCTGGTCGCCAATTGAATTGGACGGGATGGCCCTCGTTGAAATGAAGGGCCGAGGCTCGCAGTGTTTTGCTCTACGCAAGCTCTGAATAAGTCCAGTTTTGAAAGGGCGCGACTTCAGCCGTGCCGATAAAGTCTGCAAGACCGATGGGGCTTTAGCCTCGGAGGAAAAGCGGATTAAATCATTGAGACTAGTTCAGGCTTCCTTATGCTTTTTTCAGATTCGTAGATAATTCAGATACGGACGGCTTCACAGTACCGCGCGGATCGCGTTGCATACTCCTACGAGGCAGATAGATACCGTCCTGCTCCAGCAGCGCCTCATAGACTGGAGTGTGGCGCCAGCGGCGGGCTAGGACGAAGGCGCTCATATTGGCAATCATCAGCGGAAGCACCATGCTGTAGCTGCCGGTCATCTCATAGACAATGAGCACGGATGTCATGGGCGCGCGGACAATTCCAGCAAAAACCGCGCCCATGCCGACCACGGCAAAGGCGCCGATAGCGTCGGAAGAGTGGTGGAACACAGCAACGTCAATGTAATCAACCGCACCGCCCAGCATGGCGCCCATGAAAAGCGATGGGGCAAAGATTCCGCCGGATCCGCCGCTCGAATAGAACAAACTGTGGCAACCAGTTTGAGCACGCAAAAGGCCACCACCGGCAGCCCGCCCACTGCGCCTCCCGCCACCAAGCAAACTTCGCAGCCCGGTACCACAGCCGCTCCGTCTGGATCTTCCAGTCCCTCTTCACCGCAAGGCAAAACGTCCTCCACGGCGCAGCCTGAACCACAAGGGACTTCCTCACCCGGCGGCGCATAAGCCGCAGCCGGTTCGAAGGCAAACTCGTCATCTACTGGGCCCACTCTCGCATATGTATCGCGAGAAAGATCATGAAAACACACGAGTTGATCCATTATAGAGAACGTGTGCATGATCTTACGATCCTCGCAGGCTGTCGAAAAATGCATCGCTGTCCCAAAAGGAACACCCGTTGCGGATTCGATCAATACAAAATGATAATGCTGCTATGATTCCTCGTGCGGGATTCACGCTGGACCGCTAAGACATTCTTGAGTATCCGCAGAGAATGTCCCGGTGCTTTTTTGCATGATTCGCGTCAGTCCGGCCCTACGTTGGCGGTACCATATCAGTCGCTTGACTTGGCGGAGAGGTAGTTCAGATGACTAAGAATTCGGATAAGGCATCACCTGCGAGGGAAAAGTCGCGCTGGTTCCAAATTGCACAGTTCCTGTTTCTGGTTGGGTTGGCCGTCGCCGTTTTTCTTCTTGCCCAAAGCATGGTGCATCACCGTTTCTTTCGAGGCGGCTGGGTTAACCAGAACGGCACTCTCAGACCATAGCAGGCGCTGAAAGAGTCTTGGTCGCAGCTCCGAAGGATGCCGGCTACACATTCCTTGAGATGAGCATCTTAATACAAAAGGCTCACTCGCAAAGTGCTATGCTGCTGAGCAGAGTTAGGAAAGCGGTTATCCCCGGCCTTCCACCACAGGAGGAATATGCTGCACGACCTGAAAACCTTGACAGGCTCGTCCGTGATTGCAACAGATGGCGAAATCGGAACGATCCGCAACTTTTTGTTCGACGGCCTTTCATGGACGATTCATTATTTGGTAGTTGACGTGGGAACCTGGTTCACACGGCGAGATGTGGTTCTGCCGATTGCAGCAGTTGACCCGCCCGACTGGGCTCAGAAGACCTTCCACGTCCATTTGACGAAAGAACAGGTGGGCAATAGCCCGGATGTGGATACCGAAAAGCCGGTTTCTCGCCAGCAAGAGATCGCGATGCGAGAGTACTTCGGATCAATGGCCTATTGGGTGAACAGTCAATTCGGCGGGTTGTCTCTAATCCCGACTGGAATGAAATATCCGTTGCATACCAAAGAGGATCCGAACCTTCGCAGCGCCTGGGGCTTGGTGAATTACGAAGTCTGGGCCACGGACGGTGAGATTGGGCGCCTGGTGGGCTTTGTCATGGACGAGTCTTCCTGGCATCTCGGCTATTTAGAGGTCAAAACCGGGGACTGGCTCAACGGCCGGTCGGTGCTGGTTCCCACGCGCTGGGTAAAGTCCGTGTTCTGGGACGACCATAGGATTACCTTGCATCACACTCGAGCAGGGATTTAGGGCCAATTCGAAACGGTAAGTCTTGTCCGGCCGTCGCAACACTGCGTACTCACCCCAACAGATCTCAGCTTCGCGAACGGTCCTCTGCACACCCCCCAGGTGAGTGGCCGCTCGGCCATTCTTTAGCAAAACGGCACAGCGTCCGCGTCTACGTGAGTTAATAATTATTTCAAGCGTCGCTCCGAGATACCTGGACAGCTTGCCGGGTGAATGCGCGCACCTTTTTCGAATCCAATATGCTCCAATCAGCCTTCTTCAATGCCTGTGCAGCGAGTTTTCGCGCCTTTCTGGGATAGGCGATTGGCGGATGGAGCAAATAATGGAGAACGATCACAAGTGAAATCGAATCCAGATAAGCCCGAGCCGAGGCCAAGTCCAGACTCCTTCCGGCCCGAAAAGTACAAGTCTCGAATGACCCTGCGATATCGAATGGGAGAGCAAAACTGACCGGAACTTCATTAGAACATGGTTCATCGTGAGAACAGGAGATATCAGCAATGGCGAAACAATTTGAGAATCCAGAAGTGACAAAGCTCGAAAACGAGACGGTCTCAGACACAACAGCACAGAAGCGGATTGAGCGCGTTGCCGAAAAGGCAGCGGAGAAGGCTTCGCACACAGAGCAAAGTGACGACCAGGGATCAAACGATCTTTTCAAAGTAAAATGACGTCGGGGTCTTCAATATCCGGCGACACCACTTGTCCGAGCAACATTCCGTGGCCCCGCCATTTCTGGCCGTTGCTCATCGCTGGGCATTTGCGCGCGACCTGATGGCCCTCCAAGAGAAGCAATAATCTGACGTCCTGCTCTCCACTGACTGGCACCTGAACACCAGTCTGAATGGCCGGTTCGGGTGTTGCTTTGCCTGCATTGCAGCAATACCCCCAGTAAACGGAGCAAAAAACAGGAGAACATCCATCGTGAATGCGAATGCAGAAAAGCCCGAGCCGAAGCCGGATTCCAAGCCGGCGCCGAAGGATGATAAGGATTCCCTGAAGACGCTCGCCATGCCTGAGCTCCTGAAGAAGCTCACGTCATCGGCAGACGGACTGACTCAGGCCGAGGCCGAAAAACGCCTGGCGCAATACGGTCCGAATGAGATCGCGGAAAAGAAGACCAATGAATTTCTCAAGTTCCTCACGTATTTCTGGGGTCCCATCCCTTGGATGATTGAAGCGGCGGTCATTCTATCGGCAGCTGTGCAACACTGGCTGGACTTTTTTATTATTCTCCTTCTGCTCTGTTCCAACGCAGTGGTCGGATTCTGGGAAGAACACCAGGCGGGTAACGCCATCGCAGCTCTGAAAGCCAAGTTGGCGATCAATGCGAAAGTCAAGCGAGATGGCAAGTGGCAGAATCCCAAGGCGAGTGAACTGGTACCGGGAGACGTCATCCGTCTGCGGCTCGGCGACATCGTTCCGGCAGATGCGCGCCTGCTCGATGGCGATTCGATCGAGGTGGACCAGTCCGCACTGACTGGCGAGTCCTTGCCTGTCACCGCTAAACCTGGCGGAGCAGTGTATTCCGGGTCAATCGTTCGTCAGGGTGAAATCGACGCGATGGTGTATGCCACCGGGACGAACACCTACTTCGGCAAGACCGCTCAAATGGTGCAGGAGGCCAATACTGTCAGCCACTTCCAGAAGGCTGTGCTGAAGATCGGCGACTACCTGATTGTTCTCGCGGTTGCGCTGGTTGTGTTGATCCTGATCATTGCGCTCTTCCGAGGTGACAAGGTCCTCACCACGCTGGAATTCTGCCTGGTGCTTCTGGTTGCCGCGATTCCTGTGGCGATGCCCACTGTGCTCTCGGTGACGATGGCCGTCGGCGCGCGTCTCCTGGCGAAGAAGGAAGCGATTGTAACCCGCCTGTCGGCGATTGAGGAACTGGCTGGCGTGGATGTGCTGTGCTCGGACAAGACCGGCACACTCACCCAGAACAAACTTACGCTAGGTGATCCTTTCAGCGTGGACGGTATCGCTTCCGATCAGATCATTCTGTGGGCTGCGCTCGCCTCGCGTGCGGAAGACAAGGACACCATCGACCTTGCCGTGATTGGCGGCGTGAAAGATGACAAGGAACTGAAGAGCTTCCAGGTGCTGCACTTTCAGCCTTTCGATCCGGTGCATAAGCGCACTGAAGCCACTGTAAAAGGAGCGGACGGGAAGCAATTCTTTGTGGCAAAAGGAGCCCCGCAGGTAATTCTGGAGATGGCAACCAACGTCGGCGAGGTCAAGCCTGCCGTTGAAAAGGCTATCAATGAATTTGCGGGACGCGGCTTCCGTTCTCTCGGCGTGGCGCGTGCCGACGAGCAAGGCAAATGGAAGTTCGTCGGCATGTTGCCCCTGTTCGATCCGCCCCGCGAGCAAGCCAAGGCGACGATTGCTAGCGCCCGTCATATGGGCGTGGACGTAAAGATGGTTACGGGCGATCAGATCGCCATCGCAAGAGAGACCTCAAAACAGCTCGGGTTAGGCACAAACATCCTGGATGCTGGGGCGCTGGGTGATACCAAGAAGCAAGAGTCTTCGCAGACTCAGGAAGCGATCGAAAAAGCCGACGGTTTTGCCCAGGTATTTCCCGAACACAAGTATCACATTGTCGATGTTCTTCAACAGTGTGGCCACATTGTCGGCATGACTGGCGATGGCGTCAACGACGCGCCCGCGCTCAAGAAGGCCGACTGCGGAATCGCCGTCTCCGGCGCGACAGATGCGGCGCGGGCGGCAGCATCCATTGTGCTGCTGACCTCCGGCCTGTCGGTGATCATTGACGCCATCAAGGAAAGCCGCCGCATCTTCCAGCGAATGAACAGCTACGCCATCTATCGCATCGCGGAGACGCTGCGTGTGCTGTTCTTCATGACGCTTGCAATTCTGGTATTCAACTTCTATCCCCTCACCGCTGTGATGATCGTCATGCTGGCGCTGCTCAACGATGGCGCTATTTTGTCCATCGCTTATGACAATGTTCAATACAAAGACAAGCCTGAGGCCTGGAACATGCGGCTCGTGCTGGCGATCTCCACGGTGCTGGGCGTCATCGGGGTTGTCTCTGCGTTTGGTCTGTTCTATCTTGGCGAGCGCGTCTTCCACTTCGACCGCTTGCACGTCCAGACACTGATGTACCTGAAGCTTTCTGTGGCCGGACACTTGACCATCTTTCTCACACGCACACGCGGTCCATTCTGGTCCATACGCCCCGCGCGGATTCTATGGATAGCGGTGCTTGGCACACAAACCATAGCAACATTGATCGCAGTATTTGGCGTGTTTATGGCCCCGCTGGGCTGGAAATGGGCAGGATTTGTTTGGGTTTACGCTCTGCTCTGGGCTCTCATTAATGACCGCGTGAAGTTGCTCGCATACAAGATTTTTGATCCCGTCAAGGCAGGGCCGAAGCCAGATGCCAAAGCCGAGGCGAAGCCTGACGTCAAGGGCGAGCCGAAACCTGAAGCCAAAGCAGAGTCCAAGCCCGAAGCCAAGACACCCTCCGATTTGACGCCACAGATCGCTAAGCGAGCCTACGAGCTCTACGAGAAGCGAGCCGGCAGCGACGGTACAGCAGTTCAGGACTGGAAGAAGGCGGAGCAGGAGATTCGGAATGATGAAGCCAAAGCCGAGCCGAAGCCGGAAGACAAGGCCGATGCACCTAAGGCCGATGCCAAAGCTGACCAACCGAAGCCCGAGGCCAATGCTGAGCCTAAGTCCGATGCCAATGCTGACCAGCCGAAGCCTGAAGCCAAAGCTGAATTGAAGCCAGAGGCGAAGACTGATGCACCTAAGATCGATGCCAAAGCTGACCAGCCGAAGCTCGAGGCCAAGGCCGACACACCTAAGACCGATGCTAAAGCTGATGAGCCGAAGCCTGAAGCCAAAGACAAAACGCAGTCTGATGTGTCGCCACAGCTAGTCAAACGAGTCCATGAACTCTACGAGGAGCTAGGGCGCGAGGATGTTCAAACCGTTCAGAACTGGGAGAAGGCGGAGCCGGAGCGTCAGAAAAATGAATTCAAAAAATAATCAGACACTAACAACGAGGCTGGCATGACTGACAAATCGAACATAAAAATCAGTTCGAAGGATTTCCGTGTTACGCCAGACAAGAAGGTCGACCTCGGCGAATGGCCGACAGTTGTAGACCCCTATTGCAAATCGAAGCAGGAGTTTAAAGAGCTTCAGCACCAACACATGGAGAAGCTGAGCGCGTTACAGCAGCTTCACAACGCGTCCAGCCAATATGCACTGTTGCTGATTTTCCAGGGTATGGACGGTGCCGGCAAGGACGGCGCCATTCGACATGTCATGTCCGGCGTCAATCCGGAAGGCTGCGAGGTCTTCAGTTTCAAGCAACCCAGTGCCGAAGAGCTGGAACATGATTTTCTTTGGCGGACGACGTGCCGGCTCCCGGAACGCGGCCGGATCGGTATCTTCAACCGTTCCTATTACGAGGAAGTGCTGGTCGTTCGAGTACATCCGGAGATTCTCCGCAGCCAGAGGCTTCCCGAGGAGTTGCGCGACGCCAAAGACATCTGGGACCAGAGGTATGACTCCATCCGGGACCTGGAGAAGCATCTTCATCGTAACGGTACCCGGATTGTCAAGATATTCCTTCACCTTTCTTACAAAGAGCAGAGAAATCGCTTCCTTGCGCGCATCGATGAGCCAGACAAGAATTGGAAGTTCAGCACCTTCGACATTCACGAGCGAAAATACTGGAAGCAATACATGAAGGCCTATGAGGATTGCTTTCACGCGACAAGCACTCGTCATGCGCCGTGGTACATCGTTCCCGCCGACGACAAGGAAAATACGCGACTAATCGTCTCTCAAATCGTCCTTGATGCGCTGGGGGGACTCAAGATGGCGTATCCCAAAACCACAGCAAAGCGGCGTCTCGAACTGCTCACCATCAAAAAGCTGCTGGCAAAATGATGTCATGGACCTTCGCCGGAAGATCCGAACCAACCAATGTCTCAAAGCTCACGCCGCGCTGTTACCAGTTGCGGAAACATAGAGAGGAACCTTCAAAATGGCCACTAAGGAACTCCCAATCAACGCCGATCAGGATGGTATCCCGCAATCACTGAGCAAGAACTTCGATCAGACCGGCAATTCTTCCGGGTTTATCTTCGATGTGTCGCTATCAACCGCAATTGCGGCAGACGGCAAACTTGAGGCACAAGCTCCGGTACCCAATGGGCCGCTTTCGCCGGAGATGCTCGATAAGATGGATCGCTACTGGCGAGCTGCGAACTACCTATGCATCGGACAAATCTATCTGTTTGAGAATCCTCTGCTGCGCGAGCCGCTCAAGGCCGAACAGATCAAGCCGCGCTTGCTCGGGCATTGGGGAACCTCGCCAGGGCAAAACCTGATTTACATTCATCTGAATCGCCTCATCAAAGAGCACGATGCGGACATCATCTATATCTCTGGCCCCGGGCACGGTGGTCCCTCCCTGAATGCCTGCTCTTATCTGGAAGGCTCGTACACCGAGGTACACCCGGAGATCACGCCAGACGAGAACGGCATGAGGCTGATGTTCCGAAAGTTCTCGACGCCGGGCGGCGTCCCCAGTCACTGCGGCCCGCACGTCCCGAATTCCATGCATGAAGGCGGCGAGCTTGGTTACTCGCTTCTGCATGCCTTTGGTGCGGCCTTCGACAATCCGGACCTGATCGTCGCCTGTGTCATCGGGGACGGCGAATCCGAGACCTGCCCTCTGGAAGGCAGTTGGAAGTCTGTCAACTTCCTCAATCCCGTGCGGGACGGTGCTGTCCTTCCGATCCTGCACTTGAACGGCTACAAGATTTCCGGGCCAACCGCTCAGGGGCGCACCAGTGACGTGGACCTGAAGGCTCTTTATGTAGGACGCGGTTACAAGCCCTATTTTGTCGAGGGCGACAATCCTCAAGTCGTACATCAACTTCTGGCTGGGACGCTGGACGATTGCTATGCCGAGATTCGGGCAATTCAACAGGAAGCCCGCAAGAACGGATTCAAGAAGCAGCCTATCTGGCCCATGATCATCCTGCGCACACCCAAGGGATGGACCTGTCCCAAAGAAGTGGATGGAATACCGGTCGAAGGCACCTTCCGCGCTCATCAGGTTCCGCTTGCATCAGTCAAAGACAATCCCGAGCATCTCAAGATCCTTGAAGCATGGATGCGCAGCTACAAGCCTCAGGAACTCTTCGATAAGGATGGCAAGTTCATCGATGAGTTGGCGGTCCTCGCGCCAGTGGGAAATCGGCGCATGGGAGGCAATCCCCATGTGAATGGCGGGCGGGAGCTGATCACACTCGCTCTGCCTGACTTTACGGATTATGCGCTTGAAATCCCCGGCCCCGGTCAGGTTCTGGCCGAAGCCCCGCGCAAACTTGGCGATTTCTTCCGCGATATCTTCAAAATGAATCCGAAAAACTTTCGCATGTTCTGCCCCGATGAATCGGACTCCAATCGACTGAACTCCATCTTCGAGGCAACAAAACG
>CABDYB010000176.1_pt1 | contig 22479 bp, 19 predicted proteins | sample 3131861 | NCBI WGS metagenome assembly CABDYB01 (sample SAMEA5534336, study PRJEB31848) | metagenome | biome: tundra; feature: field; material: soil | place: USA | collected 2013-05 | depth 0.15 m | reverse complement strand
CTACCGGGAGCAACAGTAACTGTGGATGGCGTGTTGCCGACAAACTCGCCATCGATTTCGATGTCAGCCCCGGATGGAGTGGAGTCGATAGCCAGCGAGGCTTCAGCGACGGCAGCCGGAGCATAGGACTGCTCTGGAGGGGCCGTGGGTTCTGGAGCGGCTGCGCCCCCGAGCTTGGCCAGCGACGCCTCGACCCGCTTCTTGAAATCGCCCGCATCGTTGTTCGCAAGTCCGGTGTAGGCGGTTTGAACCTGCATTTCGCATCCATTCCCATTGTCTTTGCTGTTGAGGACGGCGGAGTTGATGCGCTTCCGGGTGAGATTACCGCCGATGTTATACGAGGCCATCATTTCAGCGTTGTCGATGGTAATGATGCCGTACTTGCCTGAATTTCTAAGGGTGTCTTTAAGCGCGGCCCACAGCGTGCTGCAAGGAACGTTGTATGACTCCTTGTGCGTGGAGGCAAATCCTGGCGCCGCCAGGGTCATCAGCAGAATCACGAGCACCATTTTTTTCATGAAAAGTCCCTCCTTGCCGGGCATGACGAAATCTTATCAAATTCCGTAGATGTTTTTGACTGCGGCCAAAAAGCCGCAGGGCCGTTCCCTGTTTCCGGGAACGGCCCTCTGGTTTTTCCGCCAAACGCAAGCGCGCCTGACCCATGTGCTTGAAGTTATTCGCTCACGCGCAGGCAATAGATCTTCCAGGTGTTGCCTTCGGCAGAATTGCGCGGCTTGGGCGGGAGCATTCCATACTCGCCCTTTCCGAGGTGGGCGCTCAGCATGATCTGGTAGACGCGAGGCGCAATCTTTTCCGAGGAAAATCCGACGGCGTTCTTGTCCAACTCATCGTTGTCCATGGTTGCTGTTCCAGATGTAATGGGAAAGACGCGCTCGTTCGATTTAACCTGAAGCCGCAGCAGCCGGTAATCCGCAATGGTGCGGCCTTCCGGTACGTAGACGGCGATCATTGTGGGCAGGGTTGCAGCCGTCGGAGCCTTGGTGGCGGTGACATGGCCGATCGTGGACCTGCTCCCAGTATCCTTGGGGTGAAGGGGATTCATCTCAAACCCACCGTGCTTTGCGACCACAATCTCAGACGGGATCGCCGTCCATGCGCTGCTCTTGTCCATGTAGTAGACACCGACATCGTTGATGCCAGGCGGAAGGGCGGGCACGTCCGCCACAGGCGGAGCCGGCGGTGCGGGAACAACTGGAGGCTCTGGCGGCGTTGTAGCTACCGGTGGCGGAGGTGGAGTGGGAGGCGCAGGAACCACGGGCGGCGCTGGCGGTGCGGGAGCAGTCGGCGGAGGTTGCGGTGGTGCTGCCGAGGCCTTGAGCACAATCGCCGAGACTACCTTGTCGCTGGCGCCTCCGGTCTTGAGAGCGATCAGCCCATCGGTGGAGGTGTCATAGTTTCCCGGTTGCGCGTTGATGGTGGTGACAATCAGATCGTCCGACAGGCCGGCCTTCACCAGCTTGATGATGGAGTCATTGTTGAGCGCCTGCTGGGCAACGAGCAGGGGGCAAAATGCCAGAAATACAACCGTAAAAAAACACTTGCGCATGTGTTCTCTCCTTAAAATTCAAAACCGAAAGATCCGTCAAAGAACGACGTTAAAATCATCGGCCTTAACGCTGCATTTCTCAAGAAGTTTTTTTGAGCACAGAACAAGCCACATAGTTTGTGCCCCACCCTTGCGACAGAAAGAAGTTGCAAGGATGGGGCAAGGAACGCTTCTCTTACCGGCCAACGACCAGCACAACAAAGCTGCCGGGGAGCACAGGTGGGCGGGGACGAGGATTAGCGGCTGTGGGTTCGGGACTCGGGCCAAACTCGGCGGCGACCAGGTAGACGCGGTCAGTGGCGGAGTCGTAGGCCATCGTCCGTGCGCTGCGCTGGGTGGGCAAGCTCTCAATGGTGGGATAGCCTGGAGCGCCGGCATCGACCACGGAGAGAACTCCCTCACGACAAGAGGCGAAAGCCAGCTTGTGGGCGGCATCCCAATCGGCGCCATCAGGACCATCGCCGATCGCGGCAACAGCGAGCGACTTGCCGGTCTTCGCGTCGGTCACAGCCATCTTCTTGCCGTCGCAGGCCGAGAAGAGCCGGTGGCCGATCGCATCAAAGGCCAGGCCGCTGGGGCTGTCGCAGCCAGTAATCGGCCACTCAGCCGTGACCTTGTTGGTTTTGGCGTCAAGGCGGACCAGCTCGTTCTTGTCTTCAATGTTGACAAAGACCGTGCCTTTGCCATCTACGGCGGCAAACTCCGGCTTGCCGGGGAGTGGAATAGTGGCGACTACCTTGCTCGTAGTAGCGTCGATTACGGTCACGTCCTTGCTGCGGCCGTTGAAAGCCCAGACGGTCTGCGTGGCAGGCTCAAAGTTGATGGCATCGGGGTTGGTTCCGGCGGGTATAGTGGCCACTGTGGCCAGCGTGGTGCGGTCGAAGACCACCACTGCGTTGCCGCCGCCATCGGAGATGTAGCCGAATTTGCCAGCGGTGTCGAGCGCAACGCCGTGGGTTCCATTCAGGTTGGCGATGCTGCCGACGAGCTTGCCGGACTGTGTGTCGACCACATCAACTCGTTTACCGTGGGTGAGGTAGAGGCGATGAGCTGAGGGATCAGCAATCAGGGCGTCCCAACCGCCCTCGCCGCCAATCTTCCAGTGGTCAATAACTTTGTAGGGCTGTTGCGCGGCGATAGGATGACTGGCTGTGAGAAGGCCGCATAGCAAAGCAGCTGCTGCCAGGGGCCGGGCAACACGTACGAAAATACTCAAGTTCAGCATGGATTGTCTCCTTAATAGACACGAAAAGAATACCACCCTCCCGGCTGCTGCAAAATATGCCTGTTCGGGAAACTCAGCCCCGATCAATTACCTTCATAGATAGAACCAAAAGGCTCGGGGACTTCAAATTGCGCATTATTCTCTCGAATATCGGCACCCTCGGCGACAGCAATCCGTTGATTGCCATTGCACTGGAACTGAAGCGACGCGGGCATGTTCCGGTTATGGTGCTTCCGCCGATGTATGAATCAAGAATCCGGCCTCTGGGACTCGAATTCCACCCCGTCCAGCCAGACATTGACCCCACCAACACCGTTCTGGCGGAGAAGGTCTACGACATTAACACGGGCACAGAGTATGGACTAAGGAATTTTCTCTTTCCCGTGCTGCGCCAGACGTATTCCGACCTGTTGGACGCGGCCACCCGTCCCCAGCGCGCAGACCTGATGCTGCTGGGCGAGCTGAACTACGCCGGGCCGCTGGTAGCAGAGGTAACGGGGATTCCATGGGCCAGCTACGTGCTGGCTCCACTTTCGTTTTTTTCCGCCTTCGACCCGCCGGTGCTCCCCGGTTACCCAGGGCTGGGACTGGCCGAAGAGGCACTCCCGGGATTCGGGAGGATTGTCCGGCGGGTGGCGCGATTTGCCAGCCGCAAGTGGCCCGAACCGATCTACGAGCTGCGCCGCGAACTGGGGCTGCCCAGGGGCGCCAATCCGCTCTTCGACGCCAAGTTCTCGCCGGCCCTGGCGCTGGCCTTGTTTTCGCGGGTGCTGGGCGCCGAACAAAAAGACTGGCCTGAGAACGCGCTGATTACAGGCTTCTGTTACTACGACGCCGACTTCGGCAACCAGGAGCTGCCGGGACATCTCAAGACGTTCCTTGATGCAGGACCGCCCCCGGTGGTCTTCACTCTGGGGTCGGCGGCAGTGCTGTCTGCCGGAGATTTCTTCGAGTTTTCGGCCAGGGTCGCAATCCTGCTGGGAATTCGCGCAGTGCTGCTGATCGGCACCGACCCGCGCAACCAGTTGAAGTCAACGCTGCCGGATTCCATCTGCGTGGCCGAGTACGCGCCCTACTCGGAACTGTTCAGCCGCGCTTCGATGGTGGTGCACCAGGGTGGCGTGGGTACCACGGCGCAATGCCTGCGCGCGGGCAAGCCGATGCTCATCATGCCCTACTCGCACGACCAGCCCGACAACGCCCGGCGCATGCAGCGGCTGAAGGTTGCGCGAGTGATTCAACGCAGCAGCTACACGCCGACGCGTGTGGCGCGCCAACTGCGGGCCATGCTGGCCGATTCCCGGCTGACTCAGCGAGCCGAGAGCGTGGCCCGGCTGCTCGCCAACGAGGACGGCGTGCGCACCGCCTGCGATGCGCTGGAGGAGTTGTACAGAAAGTCCCGATGATTTCCAAAACTATCGCTCCTGCGAGCGATTAGCGAGCGTCTGGCCCCACCGCAGGTGGCCGCCACCGCAGAATGGGCTTCCTTGCCGCCTGCACTTCGTCCATTCTTCCCACGCGCGTCGAGTGTGGCGCCGTCTTCACCAGCTCCGGCGTCTCTTCTACCTCGCGAGCAATCGCGTGCATGGCCTCGATGAACAAATTCAGCTCTTCCAGCGACTCGCTCTCCGTTGGCTCAATCATCAGAGCGCCGTGGACGATCATCGGAAAACTGACCGTGTAAGGATGGAAACCATAGTCGATCAGTCGCTTGGCAATGTCGCCGGTCTTGACTCCCTTGGCCGCCTGCAACTTGTCGCTGAAGACCACCTCGTGCATGGAAGCAGTCTTGTAGGGCAGCTCAAAAACGTCCTGAAGTTTTGCGCGGATGTAGTTGGCGTTGAGCACGGCGTCTTCCGTGGTTTGGCGCAGGCCGTCGGGGCCGTTGGCCAGAATATAGGCCAGGGCGCGAATCATCACGCCCACGTTGCCATAGAAGGCGCGAACCCGGCCCACGGATTGCGGACGATCATAGTTCCAGTGCTTCGCACCGTCCTTGTTTTGGACGAGAACCGGGATGGGAAGAAACGGCTCAAGAAATGCCTTGCAGGCCACCGGGCCGGAGCCGGGACCGCCGCCGCCATGGGGCGTGGAGAAAGTCTTGTGCAGATTCAGGTGCATCACGTCCACACCAAAATCGCCCGGCCGCGCCTTGCCCACCAGAGCGTTCATGTTGGCGCCGTCCATGTAAAGCAGCGCGCCTTTGGCGTGAAGAATCTCGGCGATCTTCGCAATCTGGCTCTCGAAGACCCCAATCGTCGAAGGATTGGTCAGCATCAACGCGGCGGTTTCCGAATCAACCTGCCGTGTGAGCGCTTCCAGGTCAATGCCGCCTTCATTGTTGGATTTGAGGCTTTCGACCGTGTAGCCGCAGATGGCGGCGGAGGCCGGGTTGGTGCCATGCGCCGAGTCGGGGATGAGAATCTTCTTGCGCGGATTGCCCTGCGACTCATGCCATGCGCGGACCAACAGGATTCCCGTGAACTCGCCATGCGCACCGGCCGCCGGCTGCAGCGTGATCGCGTCCATGCCGGTGATTTCAATCAGGCAGCGTTGGAGCAAATCAATCACTTCCAGAATCCCTTGCGCCAGCGAGTCAGGCCGATAAGGATGCGCTTCAGCCAATCCCTCGATGCGGGCCACTAACTCGTTCACTCTCGGGTTGTACTTCATGGTGCAGGAGCCCAGCGGGTACATTCCCAAATCAATGGCGTAGTTCCACGTTGAGAGCCGCGTAAAGTGGCGGATAATTTCGATCTCGCTCAACTCAGGCAGCTCCGCTGCGTTCTCTCGCTTTGCGGCTCCCAGCAAAGCAGCAGCATCGACAGCAGGCACATCCAGCAGGGGCAGCATGTATGCGCGCTTTCCGGGCGAGGACTTCTCGAAGAGAAGCGCTTCGTTCTGCGTCGGATGGGGACGAACTTTGCCGTTCGTGCGTGAAACCAAAACTTCAGATGATGCCATTTTTGCCTCGCTGCAAACTCGTTGAAACTTTCCGGCTAACTTTCCTTGATTGAATCCTGCTGCTTCATCGTGCCCTTGAAGCGAATCTCGTTCACATGCCAAATACACCGCGCCCAAATATATCCCGCAAAAGAACATGCAATCAGTAAACTAAACTCAAAAATCCAATCCAGCTTCCTGGGGTGACCACGACGACCAAAAACATTCGTGATCGTGGTCAGGACAAACATGATGCCGCCCCACTTCAGCACTCCCCTGTAATAAATGAAGGATCGCTTGCCATGCCTTCGCTTCTTCTCCCATGCCCGGCGTTGCCTGTTATGCACCGCGGATTTGAAGCTTTCGAACATCTGCGCATCTCCATTCGCACATGCAAACCAGACAACCTCGATTTACTTGCCTATGCCTTCACCGGCCTGGCTGCCAGTACTTTGGCCGCGGCGTCAATCTGCGCTCTAGTGATAATTTCTGTCGCGCACCACAGCGTGCAATTGCGCAGCTCGGGATACCAGCGGCTCAAATCAATGCCGCCAACAATCTTTGCATCGAGTAGCCGCTGGCTCCATTCAGCCGGGGACTCGTCGGTTTGCAGAACAAACTCGTGGAAGCGCGGCGCGCCGGTGAAAAGCAGTTTCGCGCCAGACTGCGAACCTAGTTTTTGGGCGGCATAGGCGGCTTTGGCCAGGTTATGCTCGGCTAACTCGCGGATTCCTTCCTTTCCATAAACCGAAAGGAAGATAGTAGCCATCAGCGCAACTAATGCCTGGTTGGTGCAGATATTCGATGTAGCTTTCTCGCGGCGAATGTGCTGCTCGCGCGTGGAGAGCGTGAGAACGAAGCCGCGGTAGCCGGAACCATCGACGGTTTGGCCGACGAGACGCCCTGGCATCTGGCGGACGAACTGCTCTTTGGCCGCGAGGACTCCGCAAAATGGGCCGCCGTAGCTGAGCGCCACGCCGAAGGATTGCGCCTCCAGGCTGACGATATCCGCTTCGACCGGTGGGCGAACGATTCCCAGCGAAACCGCTTCGGCGATGGAAACGATCAACAGCGCGCCTTTGGCGTGAGCAATTCCGGCGATGGCTGGAATGTCCTCGATGACGCCGAAGAAGTTTGGACTTTGCACGAGGACGGCCGCGGTTTCTTCCGTAACGCTGGCTTCAAGCGCGGCCAGATCGATGCGTCCGGTCTTGAGGTCATAGCCGATCAGTGTCGAAGGCAAACCCTGGTGCTTTGTGTAAGTGTCCAGCACCTCGCGGTACTCGGGATGAACGGTTGCGGCCACTACGGCCTTGTGCCGGCCGGTGGCGCGCACAGCCATCATCACCGCCTCGGCCGCTCCCGTTGACCCGTCGTACATGCTGGCGTTGGCCACGTCCATGCCGGTCAGTTCGGCAATCATCGTTTGAAATTCGAAAATCGCCTGCAGCGTGCCTTGAGCTATCTCCGCCTGGTAAGGCGTGTAACTCGTCAGAAACTCGCCGCGCTGAATCAGTGAGTCGATGATGGCCGGGCAGTAGTGGCGATACACTCCGGCGCCAAGGAAGCTGGCGTAGCTGGTCGAGTTCTTCGCGCCCGCCGCGCGAAAGTAATCGATAATTTCGCTTTCGGCGTGCGCGCGGGGCACGTCCAGATCGCGATCAAGGCGGTGCTTGGCAGGTATGACCGCAAACAAATCGTCGATGGATGCCGCGCCGATAGCAGCCAGCATCTTTTCGCGTTCGGCGGGAGAATTGGGCAGGTAGCGCATAACGCTCCTTCGGAGAAGTGGTCAGTGAATGAACCACATGAAAGTATGAAACTTCCCACCCTCGATTAAAAACAAAGGCACTACTGAGGATGGGGCATAAAAGTTTGTGAAAACAGAGAGCAAAAACGGGCGGGTTTTCTAGTCCCTAGTCCCTCAGTCCCTAGTCCCTATTTCGTCTCTTCCGCGATAAAGGCCTCATACGCGGCAGCGTCAAGCAGTGTGTTGAACTCAGTGGGATTGGCCAGCTTGACCTTGATGATCCAGGTTTCGTGAGGCTTCTCGTTGATCTTGTCGGGTGCGTCTTTCAGCTCCTCGTTCACGGCGTCAACCGTGCCGGTGACGGGCGAGTAGAGGTCGCTGACCGCCTTGACGCTTTCCACCGAGCCGAAGGTGGCGCCGGCGATAACCGCGTCGCCCACCTTGGGCAGGTCCACGTAGACGATGTCGCCGAGTGAGTTCTGGGCGTAGTCGGTGATGCCGATGGAGCCGATGGAGCCCGTGAGCTCAATCCACTCATGTTCGCGGGTATAACGATAGTTTGCGGGATAGGCCATGCGATTCCGCTCCTCCAAAAGCGAAACCTCAGTGTACGACTTGAGGGGGGCAGATGGAAAACAGGGGTCAGGGAGCAGAAATATGGGGTCAGAGGCCCGCTCGCCTTTCATGCGGGACCGAAGCCGGGATAGGGCGCAAGCGGAACGATAACCAGGATTTCCAGCATTCCGGCCTGAGCAATGGGTAGGCTGTCGAGAGCGGCGCGGACCTCTGCCTCGCTGGCGGCCTCCCAGAGAATGGCTGCGCCGGGTGTGTCGCCGCGACGCCAGATTTGGCGGAGCAGGCCTGCGGCGTACAACTCTTTCGCGCGGTGGGTCTCGCGAGCCATCAGCTCCGCGGTAAAGGCTTCAGGCGGAAAAGCGTCGATGCGGCGGCGGGAAAGCGATAGAAATTGCATGGAAAGATTGTAAAGGCAATGAACAGGCAGCGTTACATTCTTGCATCTGAATTTGTGGATTACTGCACATCGGATTCCAGCGCCGGCTACAATTCGCCCAGAAACACTCCAAAATGCGATATGATTTCAGTTACTTGGCGCAAAGACTTAGGAGGTCTTCCCCATGCCCAAATTCGTTATCGAGAGAGAAATTCCCGAAGTAGGCAAGCTGTCGCCGGAGCAATTGCAGGCGGCGTCGCAGAATTCGTGCGGCGTTTTGCGAATGATGGGCCCTCAGATTCAGTGGGTTCAGAGTTATGTCACCGACAACAAGATTTACTGCATTTACATCGCCCCGGATGAAGATGCAATCCGCAAACATGCGCAGCAGGCTGGTCTCCCCGCCAACCAAGTCTCGCGCATTCGCTCGGAGATCGATCCCACGACGGCGGAATAATCACAGAAGCCAATCAGGCCGGTCCTCAATAGGTTTCTACTTCTCAAAGAACCTTCCCCGCCCGCCATTCACCCACGGGTCGTAGTGCAATGCAAAGTTGGCGCGGTTCTGGACGCTGGGGTGGTTGTAAGTCCAGAACTCGACAAAGCGGTTGGGATTGGGGTCTTCTAGCCAGGCTTCGCCTAAATGGTTGAAGGCGGAGACGGCGGTCTTCTGCGGATCGGCGACCAGGCCATGAACAGCCTCCTGGCCGTATACATCGGCTTCATGCTCAAAGTGACGGCTGAAGGTGTTGCCTGCGGGTTGCAGAATGAGGCCGGCTACCGAGAGGGCGAAGAGCAGCACCAGAAAACCCTGGCGGCTGGCGATCGGGGCTGATCCGTAAGGCGAGACCAACTGCCAGCGAGTTCCGAAGCGGCGCACCAGCCACCCGGCAAACCCCGCGCAGGCCCACAAAACAAAGAACGTTCCGGCAGTCGAGCCGGCCAGCATCTTGGGAATGTGGTTGAGAACATAGTGGCCGCTCTCGTGGCCGAAGATAAAAAGAATTTCATCATCGGGCAGGCGGTCGGTAGCCGTATCCCACATCACGAATCGCTTGCTGGCGCCGATGCCGGTGACGTAGGCGTTGAGGCCGTTGGATTTTTCGCTGGCTTTCATCAGAAACATTCGCTCGGGCGGAATCTTGGTTCCCGTGCGGGCGACAACGGTTTCCAGCTTGGCCACCAACGCGGGATGGGTTTTGATGAGCGGCTCAAATTTGTTGAAGAGGGGATCGATGATCAGTGGCGATGCGAAGATGGAGATGAGAATGAGTGGGATCGTGACCAGCCAGATCCACGCGAAGTAGCGGCGCGGGGAGACGCGGACGATCCAGTTGAAGAACAGAAGAACGGGAGTACCGAAGAGCAGCGAGAGGCCCATGCCTTTGGCCAGATCGCCGAACCATCCAGCCCAGCTCTGCACGCTGATTTCGTAATGGCGGCTGACCGAGTGGCTGATGATATTCAGCGGCAGGTCTGCCAGTGAAGAGATAACAATATATGCGGCAAAGAAGAGCAGCCCCTGCATCCATCGGCGGCGCAGCAGGCGCTCTGCCCATGCGGCCAGGCCGGCGGCCCAGCGAAGAGAGAGCAGCAGCCAGAGGAAAGCCAACCCCCAGAGAGAGCCCACAATCTCCAACGCGAGGCGAATGTGGCTGAGCGCGATGGCCTTGGCCAGCTTGTCGGGCGACAGGTTGTAGGCTTGCGTACTGGCGGGTTGAGCTGGGACAGCTGTGGAGGCCGTTGCGGGCTGAGCCGGCGCGGGCTGGCCGGAGCAAAGCTGCGGATTCAGGCCGGTAAGCAGCAAGGCAAGGCAAAGTGTCAGCAGCGTTCGACGCGCAAATGTCATGGATCGTTTCCTCTTGAGTAGCTTACTCTGAGACAATTCCGTTGATAGATGTTTTTTTATGGGTTTTTCAATGATGAGAGAGATTTCCTTTGTTTTCGGCAAGCAGACGGCGAACTGTGCCGGTATTCGCGCGGTTTTTGCCGTTATGGCGTTGATTTTGTCCGTGGCTTCCGGAGCACAGCAGTCGGCCACGCCACCGCTCCTGGACGCCATGACCACCGAGCTCAATCGCGCCTTTACCTCGCTGGGCAAGCAGGGCGACGCAAAGCAGTTGCCGCCTTACTTTCTGAGTTACTCGGTGAGCGATGCCAGCGCGGTTACGATTGGCGCGCAATATGGGGCGCTGGTGAGCAGCGCGTCCAATCACGTGCGCGTTGCCGACGTGCACGTGCGGCTGGGCGAGCCCAAACTGGACAACACGCATGGCGCCCATCGCAGCTCGGCAGTCAACAGCGCCACGCTGCCGCTGGCGGATGACCGGGAGGCGCTGGCGCGGTCGCTGTGGCTGGCCACCAACGCCGGGTACGGAAAAGCGCTGGAGAACTACTTGCGTGTAAAAACGGAAGCAGAAGTTCGCGCCAAGGAAGAAGATAGCTCGCCGGACTTCAGCCAGGAAGCGCCGCAAGTCTACCTTGGCAAGCCGGCGCCGCCTGTAAAGATTGATCGCGCGGCCTGGGAGCAGCGCATTCGGGCGCTCTCGCGGCTCTTCCGCGATTACCCGGATGTGAACATGAATATGGTGATGCTCGTGGCGCAGAACGAGACCGACTACTTTGTCTCGTCGGAAGGTTCGCGGGTGGTGACGCCCCACGTGCAAGCGCGCGTGGTTGTGCTTGGCATAACGCGCGCCGACGACGGGATGGACCTCTTCCGCGTGCAGACCTTCGAGGCCGAAACGGCGGAAAGTTTGCCCGCGCAGGCGGAGATGGAAGCGGTGGTACGCAAGCTGGGCAACAGCCTGGAGGCATTGCGCAAGGCGCCGGTGACCGAGCCTTTTGACGGGCCGGCGATTCTCTCCGGCCGCGCCGCCGCGGTCTTTTTCCACGAGGTGCTGGGCCACCGGCTTGAAGGCCAGCGCCAGCGCGGCGACGAGGAAGGCCAGACCTTTACCAAGGAAGTGGGCAAGGAGGTGCTGCCCACATTCCTGTCGGTGGCCGATGATCCAACGCTGACCACCTTCGGCAAGACCTGGCTGGGCGGCAACTACCAATTTGACGACGAGGGCCAGAAGGCGCAACGTGTCGCCCTGATTCAGGACGGCGTACTGAAGACCTTCCTGATGTCGCGTCTGCCTATCGCCAGCTTTGCTAATTCCAACGGCCACGGTCGCGCACAGACCGGCATGATGCCCACCGGGCGGCAAGGCAACCTGATTGTAACCTCGACCAAGAGCGTGACGGAAGCCAAACTACGCAAGCAGTTGATCGTGGAGGCGAAAAAGCAGGGCAAGACCTACGGGCTCTTTTTTGAGGACATCTCTTCAGGATTTACGCTGACCCAGCGCCGCTTGCCGCAGGCATTTGAAGTGATTCCGTTGGTAGTTTGGCGCATATATGTGGACGACCGTCCGGATGAACTGGTCCGCGGCGTGAACATTGTGGGCACGCCGCTGGGCGCCATGAAGAAGATTCTGGTTACCGGCGACAAGAGCGAGGTCTTCAACGGGGAGTGTGGCGCGGAGTCAGGCACGGTGCCAGTCAGCGCGGTGGCCCCGGCCATGCTGGTCAGCGAGATGGAAACGCAGCGCCAGCCGCAAGGCACGGCGCGTCCGCCGATTCTGCCAATTCCTGACGCGGAAGCAGTTGTACCCGTAAAGAAGGAGGCGCAATGAAGTCGATTCGTTCGATTGCACTGTTTGCTGGATCGGGTTTATTTGCGGCCATCCTCGGCGCAACCTGCCTGAGCGCACCCGCACAAACCGCGGCCCAACCCACGCGCGCCGATGCGGAAAAAGACCCCGTGCTGAAGGCCATGCTCACGGAGCTGGATCGCAGCAAGAGCCAGTTGCAGTTGAAGGACTTTCAGAAGCCGTTCTTCATTCAGTACCGCATCGAAGAGATCAGCGGCTTCGAGACCAGGGCGGAGTTTGGAGCAACCAGCAGCTCGCGGCACAATCGCGGGCGCTTGGCGCGCGTGACGGTGCTGGTGGGCGACTACAAGACCGACAGCTCCGGCGGTCAGGGCGACGGCGCTGTCGACTTGGCGGCTCTGGACGATGACCCGATTGCGCTGCGGTCGGCGTTGTGGACAGCCACCGATCAGGCGTACAAGAGCGCTCTGGCAGCCTACGCGCAGAAGCAGGCCGCATTAAAACAAGTCGAGACCCCGCCGCAGGCCGACGACTTCAGCCGGGAAACGCCGGTCATCTCTCTGGCCGAGCCGCTCAAGCTGAATGTGGACGAGCAGGCGTGGGAGGCAAGGGTGGCGCAAGACAGCGGGCTCTATCGCACCGACGCCACCGTCAAGGACGGCCAGCGCGGCGTGCAGTCCTCCAACGGGAGTTTTTCCGCTCGGGTAACGACCACCTGGCTGGTGACAAGCGAGGGCGCCATTGTGCGCAAGTCGGCAGCCGTCTACGAGCAATCCGTCAGTGTGGGCACGCAGGCAACCGACGGGATGCGCCTCGACCTTTCCCATTCTTCCATTGGCGTCTCGCTCAAGGGGCTGGATGCGCCGGAGGTCTTCGAGAAGCAGACGTTGAAGTTGATCGCGTCCCTCGCCGACCTGCGCAAAGCGCCGATGGTGGAGGAGGAGTATCACGGACCTGTCTTGTTGAGTTCCGCGGCAGGCGCCTATACGATTAACTCCCTGTTGGTTAGCGGAGTCACGGCGACGCGGCCCAGGATGGGCACCGAGGCGCGCACCAACGGGCCGCTTGCGTCCAGCTACCATGCGCGTGTGCTGCCCGAATTTCTTGACGTAGTCGATGATCCCAGCCTGAAGAGCTATGACGGCAAGGGCCTCGTGGGCGCCTACGACGTGGACGACGAAGGCGTCCCGGCACAGGCTGTAAAGCTGGTTGTTGCGGGGCGGCTGGACAATTATCTGATCGGTCGTGAGCCGGTGCGCGACTTCCCGCAATCGAACGGTCACGGACGCGCCGGACTCGCCACGGCACCCAAGCCTTCCATCGGCGTGCTCCAGGTGACGGCGAAGGATGGGCTGACGGACGAGGAGCTGAACAGCAAGTTGCTGACGCTGGCCAAAGATCGCGGCCTGAAAAATGTCTATTACGTGTCCTCCATAGGCGGGAAACTGACGCCGCATATGCTTTATCGCGTCAGCCTGGACGGCAAGCGTGAACTGGTGCGCGGCGCGGAGTTTGCCGACCTTGACCTGCGCGCGTTGCGTTCCAGCGTGGAGGCGGCAGGCAAGGTCCTGCGCGTCACCAACTACTTAGGCGACGTTCCGGTGACAGTGCTGGCTCCGGCGCTGCTGATCGATGATGTGACCATCCGCCGCGCTAACATGAAAAACGACAAGCTGCCCTTCTATCCGCCGCCGGAGTAACTTCCCTTCGCTACTAGCTCTCTGACCGCTTGAATTTGTAAGGTCAGGATTGTAGCGCCGGCCTCCCGGCCGGCTGTCGCGCGGGCGTCCCCGCCCGCGCGTATCCAGGCACAATTACTAAATCACACGGTCTTAGCTCTAGTCCAGCCGCGTCAAAAACGCCTCGCCCTCGGCGGGGTGAAGGCTGCGTGCGATTCGCTCGGCCTGCTTGCGGTCGTCGCCCTCTGGCCGGATGCGTACCCAGTAGCTGTCTTCGCCGGGAAACTCGATCACGTTGGTGCCGGGGTACTTGCGCTGGAGTTGCGCCTTGAACTTGTTGGCTTTGCGCTCACTGGTGAAGGCACCGACCTGCACGCACCAGCGACCGCCGGTGTTGATGGGTTTGGGAGTGCGGTAAACCTCTACCCGGACGCGGGCTGTGCCGGCGATGTAGACGCCCGTGGCCTTGGCCGAGGCGATGGTGAGATCGATCAGCCTGCCCTCCACAAACGGGCCGCGATCGGTGATGCGCATGTCGGCGGACTGGCCCGTCTTGAGGTTGGTCACTACGATCAGCGAACCCATGGGCAGGGTGCGGTGCGCCGCGGTCATCGCGTGGTCGTTGAAAACCTGGCCATTGGCGGCTTTGCGGCCCTTGTAGGGCGCGGTATACCACGTAGCCAACCCCTCCTCGGTCAGGATGGGTTTGTGCGTCCGAACAAATTTGTGGTCTTCGGCGCTGACCCCGCCCGGCGGCGCTGGAGTGGGCGCAATGCGCGCGGAAGGCGCGGGATTAGGCGCGATGCGCTCTGGCTTCTGGCTCTGATCCGAAGGCGGAGCCGCTGGCGGCGCGATCTGTTGCTCAGGCAGCGAAGCAGCGGTTTGCTGATGCCCGCATCCGGACAAAATCAGCAGGAACAAGACCGCCAGTATAAGAGTCAGTTCAGCCCTGAGGCCGAAAAAATGCCCCGTGCCCCATCCTTTCCGTTTCTTTTTGCGGCTAGTGTGGGAAACCATTCCCTGTGACTGGGGCAAGTTTATCAACGCCGCGGGCTCCCCTTCTGCTCAAAACGGTCGGCCAGATCGCGTAGTTTGCCGGCCACGGTGCGCAGGGCCGTAATCGATTCCTTACGCACCTGGGGAACCACCGCGTCGTTCACGTACGCGATGGCGTGGCGCAGCTCCATCTCGATCAGCTCGACAGCCTCTTCAATGCGGGCGCCGGCGCCGCCGACGCCGGAACTGGGAGGAGGATAAGAACTCATTAGGATGCACCTCGCGCAATCAATCTCTTTTTCAGTCTGCGATGCGTGCCGCGTTCCGTCAATCGCCTTCAGGCCGAAGGTGCCGCAATGGTCAATACGGAGACTGGATTTAGGTCGGGTGAGCAGCCTCCTTTTTGACTTTGTATACGACCTTGCAAAAACACTGCGTCAGCCTTAGTAGGCTCTCAGAAAAGACGGTTCCGCAGTTGCGCATTGCTCAGGCATCTAACGGTCAGGAGATGCGGCGCGCCCTCCGTGCTGCCCCCCGTTTTCTCCCTTCCTCCCAACCATTCGACGCCTTCCCCATGCCATTCAGCCGGGATTTCCGCCATTCACTGTATCGTCTTTGGCTTGACCGAACCCCCCGGTTAACCTAGTAGTGGATTTTCAGACCCTGGATGCCCTCTCTATTCGGGCTCTCAAGGGTCAGGCCGGGCGTGATTTACCGGGGTTCCCAGCACAAATTTTCGTCGCTGGGGTGGTGAAACCGCCGCTGGCGACTATTTTCTTCGAGGAGACCTCATCTTTATGGCCAAAGCAGTCAAGTACGCCGAGAAAGCCGTCGTCTACGCGGCCAAGGGCGCGTGGGCAGTCTTTGAGAGGCTGAATCGCATCAGCCCCAACCCTTCCTTCACCCCCAAATGGTCCGACAAGCCCCTCCAAAAGTCCTACGAAAAGGAGAAGCCCCCGCTGGGCTGGCCGCGCGCCACTGACTCGCTCTGTCCCAAGTGCGTGCCCGAGATTCGCAAGCAGATTCTCGACGGCAAGCTGCCTTATGAAGTCCTGCTCAATGAGAAAGTCGGCGAAATCAAGGCGCAGATCATCGAGCGCAACGGCGAAATCTGGATGGTCAAGGACTGCCCCAAGCACGGCCACTTTGAAGACATCATGTCCACTGATGCGGCCTTCTTCAAGCATCTCGAGGAATCCTTCCCCGGCCGCGACATCCGCGCGCACGGCGATAAGGCACAGCGTGCCCACGGCACCTCGACCATGACCCACGGACGCGGCTCGGTGCTGACCATTGACCTGACCAACCGCTGCAACATGATGTGCGATCCCTGTTTCATGGACGCCAATCAGGTCGGCTTTGTCCACGAACTCGGTTGGGAAGAAATCAAGACCATGCTCGACAACGCCATCCAGGTCAAGCCCAAGCGGCAGATGAGCGTGCAGTTCAGCGGCGGCGAGCCGACCCTTTCGCCTCATTTCCTTGAAGCTATCGCCTACTGCCGCAAGGTCGGCTACAACAGCGTACAGGCCGCCTCCAACGGCATCGAGTTCGCCAAGAGCAAGGAACTCTGCCGCAAGGCAGCCCTCGCCGGCCTCCGCTACGTCTATCTCCAGTTTGACGGCATCGGCAACGCCGCCAACTCGCATCGCAAGGTGGGAAACCTCTTCGATGTGAAGCTGCAGGCCATCAACAACCTGCACGAAGCCGGCGTCGATATCGTTCCGGTAACCACCATCATCAACGGCATCAACAACGAGCAGGTGGGCCGCATCATTCAGTTCGCCCTCGACAACCCCAAAAAGATCAGCTTCCTCAGCTTCCAGCCGGTCAGCTTTACCGGCCGCGACGAGGACATCAGCGACGAGCGTCGTTTCGCCCAGCGCTACACGCTCTCGCACATGGCCCACGACATCAAAAAACAGATGGGCTTTGGCGAGCCGGCACGCGATTGGTTCCCCATTTCCTTTATGTCCACCTTCTCCGACTGGGCCGATTTGATTCACGGTCCCGCCGCTGATTGGGGCGCGCTCAGTTGCGGTTGTCATCCCAACTGCGGCATCGGCATGGCGCTGATGGTCGACAAGGAAACCAAGGAAGCCGCCCCCGTCACCGCCTTCCTCAATATGGACAGGGTTGCCAAGGATGTCGCCAAGGTCAACGATGCGTCGCGCGGCAAGTTTCTTTCCGTGCTCGGCATCGTGCTTTCGCTGCTGCGCAACTACGATCCTTTCCAGGCGCCCACCCATTTCAAATTCACCGACATGCTCAAGAAGATGGACAAGACCTTCAACGCCACCGGCAAAAACTACGGCAGCGTCAAGGGCGACCGCACTTTGGAAGACATCAAGCTGCGCCGCCAGGACCGCTGGAATTTCCTATTCATCGCCGGCATGTGGTTCCAGGATCTGTTCAACTACGACTTCCGCCGCACCGAGCAGTGCATCATCCCTTACGCCACGCAAGAGGGCGAAATCAGCTTCTGCGCCTATAACACCGGCGTCGGATGGCGCAACATCATCGAGAAGATGCACATGACGGCCACCCTCACCAAATGGTATGAGGAGCATGGCCGCCACGAGATCTTTGTCGGCGGCAAGAAGGTTGAAATGTCCGAAGTCGGCCACGACCTCCATCTGAATCAGGAGCACGTCAACGCCGAAGCCAATCACACGCTCGACAATCTGGGCATCGCCAAGACCCACCGCGAAGAGCAAATCCGCGCACGCGACGGCAAGATGAAGCAGGATGCGGAGAACGTTCGCATGGCCAAGCTCTATCGCGAACACGTCCTCGGCGAAAAGCCAGTCGAGGGATTGGTCAGCCTCAATTCCATCGCCCCCGCCAAGCCCGTCAAGCAAGAAGAAGGCGAGCTGGTCGCCGGAGACTAACCGTCCAGGTAATCGCGCCTTTGGCGCAAACACTCAAAGGCCGCCCGCAAGGGCGGCCTTTGTCGTTGAAGATGTATATGTCCGCCGGGTGCCCCCGGTCCCTCGCAATTGGGAACCGGGGAAACCATGCCCCCATGCGAGCGAATAGCGAGCGGCTGCCTGGACGGCCAGTCCCTTGCAGATTATTTCCCCACTTCGTTGCACAATGATCCCAGAAGTCTTCCTTCAAATCATCGTCCGGCACGCCCGCTTCGCGCCGCCTGTCAGCCGAAAGCCGCCGGCAGAGGCCGAAACGTCCCGTAACTCCTTATCCTGGACGATTTTGCAGGGAACTCCTTTGTTTTGACGATTTTACAGCGCAACCCCGTCTGTAACCTCAAGAAAACAAGGAATTTGCATCCAAAATACGGGTGGGGGTATCCGATGTACCAGCTTTGCCGTCACATCAAGACCAACGGACCGCCGGGTGCACCAGGTCAGGATTCTCAGAGATTACGAACTCAGTCCCGCTATAACCGGCTCACCTTCACCGCCAGCTTCTCGAACTCCACGGTGCCCAGGCCGCGCGCTGCGGCCATCTCCAGGTAGGGCAACTGCGCTGCATCTAGATTCCAAAACGCCTTGGCCACATAAGCGTCGAGAGCCACCGGATCGGTTCCGGCAACGATGGTCTTCTTGAGCCCCACGTCTTCCAGGTTGCCGCCCGTCGGCCCGTTGCGCAGCAGAACGCGATAGCAGTCTATCATGGTAAGCGTTGGCAGCATGAAGCTGGCCAGGTCGGCGAGGCTCTGGTGAATCTGCTGATGCAGCCGGTTACGCTCTCCGCCCAGGATGCCATACCAGTTCTTCATGCCCAGGGTTGCGCCGGTAAGTACGTGGTGCTTGGCGATAGGCAGGTTGAAGATTTTGTCGGCTTCCAGAAACGGCGTGAAGACAGGCCATGTTTTGAGCACGATGCCGCCCAACTCCACCTCGCGGTAGAGCTCGGGATCGGGCAGGATGACCTCGGCATGCTCGGCAAGCGCCGCGGCCTGAATGCCGGAGCGCTGAAAGCAGCGGCGCGGCTCGTTGCAACTGACATCGGTGACGATGACCCGCTTCGCGCCCGCCTGCCAGCACTGGCGGACGACCTCGGCGACTACTTCAGGGTTGGTGTTGGCGGCCTGCTCCGGTGTGCGGTCCCAGGCAATATTGGGCTTAATGACCACTACATCCTGGCGGCTGACGAAGCGGCCAATACCGCCCAGATTTTCCAGCGCCTTCTCGACCAGCGCGCGCGGCTCTCCATTTTGTACAACCGTCAGTTGCGGCCATTGCGGGTCAGCCGCAATGCGATGGTCGCGCCGCGCATCTTCGGCCTTCGCCGGAACCGGACGGAAGCTGTGTTCGTTGAGCCAGACAGCCGCACCCGCTGCGCCCGCGGCTGCTCCGCCGAGGCGCAGCAATTGAAGCATGGCCTCGCGCCGCGTCATGCCCTGCGCGCCGCCCGTTGTTTCCTCCGGCTTCCGTTCGGTTTCCCCGGCCATAATATTTCTCCCGCTCAAACTTCCATGAGATGAATGCGCCGCGGGTCGTTTGTGCCCAGGTTGTGCTTTGCATCGGCGGCGGTAACAAGGAATGTAGTCGGACGGCCCGTGGACTCCACCGTTGGCAATCCCATTTCAGCGCGCTTGCGCTCCAATATCTTCCACCCTGTGTAATCGATGGCCACAGGATCCTGGCCGACGATAAGTGCGTTGGGATACCAGAGATGCTCGGGACGAAGGTTGGGGCCACCCTCATAAATAGAGGCCATCGCATCACCGATGGTGAAGCGAAATTTGTCGCGGAGCGCCGGAATGCAGTTCAGGTCGGCGATGCCTGGGTCGCAGGCCTTGCCGTGCAGTTCCGCCGGCCGCTGAATCGCGCCATAAAAATTCTTCAGTGAAAACGTGACGCCCGCCAGATCGTGATCCTTGAGAACCGGAAGGCTGATCACAAAGTCGCACTCGCGAGTGAGGATCTTTGTGAAGTTCACGCGAACCGAGCCAAACGCAGCGGGCTTTTCCTCAAAGCCAAAGCCATCCATATCGGTGGCGATGCAGCGAATGCGGCTGCGGTCGGTCGAAATAGTGTAACCGGCGCGCTCCATATCACTGTGACGGCACTCCCACACCACGATCTCGCCCGGCTTGACGCCAGCTTGCTGCAGCCGCTCACAGACAGCCAGCGTCAACGCCAGATGGGTTGCGATGGGCTTGCCGCCAAGGCCGTTAACCTTGAGGCCGATGACCTTGCCGACAGGAACAATGCGCTTCCACGCCTCAACCGGCTTGTCGCGGCCGGTGTATGTGGCGATGGCGCGGTCCAGCAGATCGACCACGCGCTTTTCGTCCAGGTGTCCTCCGGACGAGCGCAGCGCCGCGTCGCGGGCAACCACAACCCTGGATTTGTGCTGATCGAGCAGTTCAGCCAGCCCCAGCTTGCTCTGCGTGCCCAGCAGCACAGCTCCTATCGCTGCGGTCTTCAAAAATTCTCTGCGGCTCTTCATCGCACTCCTCGCCTTCCGGCACAGCCCGCGCTCCAGTCAGCGGCTTTACAGTTTCGCTTCCACGCCGTGCGCCAGCGCAAGCAGAGCCTGCGGCGTGTCAGGCGCGGACTCAAAAGCAACAATACGCACCAGCAATGTGCCTTTGCGGAAGATAACGCTTTGTGCATAGGCAACGCCTGCATCGCCCAGTTGGATCGGCTTGGCGTCTTTGGTCCCGGTTTCCAGAATCTTGCGTGCGCCGTCCACGCTGCCCATCGTGTACACGTCCACCGTCGCCTCCAACTGCCCCTGGTATTTGTAGTCAGAGGTAGAAGTGGAAACAACGCCTGCCGAAATGTACTGCTCGGCGTCGCCGTCGATGTACTGGTAGAGATTCTTCGCCTCAAAGACGCGCGTCTCGCTGGTCTTTTCCCAGCCCGCAACCGCGCCCGTCGCCGGGAACGCGTCAGAAGCTTTCTTCTTGCAGCCTGTGGTTGCGGTGATGGTTACCATCGCTCCCATAAAGACCGCGAACATTCCCAACCATATCGGCAACATCCAATAATTTGAGCGAATTTTCACGAAGCGTTCTCCTTCATTTTCTGTTCAGCAAAATCTGGCTGCTCGGCGAGCGGCTTTCGCCGATGCTGGTCACGTAAACCGCCGGGTGCTCCTGCAGCGGGCAGGCATATTCGCACGCGCCGCAACCCACGCAGCGGCTGGGATCAACGCGCGGCTGCTTCAGTGTCTTGGTGTTGCCCGCAGAGTCGATGACCTGCGCTTCCTGCACGTAAATGGCCTTGGGAGAAACCGGGCACCACTCTTCGCAGACAATGCAATCCGTGGCCATGGCCCACGGCAAACAGCGGCCGCGGTCGTAGAATGCAGTCCCCAGGCGGATCGGTTGGCTCTGTCCGCCCACGCCAACCACCCAGCCTTTTTCCTTCGGCGTAATCTGCCAGATAGCGCCGGTGGGGCAGACCTCCGAGCACATCACGCAGCTTGGCTCGCAGTAGCCTATGCGCGGCACCAGCGTCGGCGTCCACAGTCCTTCCAGGCCTGCCTGATCGAGCGTGGGATGCAGCGCAATGTTGGGGCAAACCTTCATGCATTCGCCGCAACGAATACAGCGTGAGAGAAAATCGGTTTCGTTCAGCGAGCCCGGAGGCCGCAGCAACCGCTCGTTGCGGCTCTTGCCCAGGCCGGTGTTGGCGCGCATCAGCGGAACCAGCGCGGCGCCGGCGGCGATCCCAGTGATCGTCCTGCGCCGGCCCAAGTCAGGCGACGCAACCTCTTTCTCCTTGCGGAAGAAACGGAATTGAAGGCCATCGTGCGGGCAAGTGCCCACGCAGTTCATGCACATATGGCACTCGGCCTTGTGCCACGGAACGCCGCCAACAGGATCGTCGCCACCCTGGCAATAAAGCATGCAGCGGTTGCAGTTGTCGCAGCTGCTCTCGTCCTTATGTAGTCCCAGCACGCTCCAGCGCGAGACTGCGCCCAGCAGCGCTCCCAGAGGGCAAATCGCCCTGCACCACAGCCGCGTCACGCGCAAACTGGCCGCCAGAATCGCAATGAACAGAATCCCCAGCACCAGGCCTTGCGCGTAGTGCGGCTGGCGAAGATCAAGCACCGTATAGTGCAAAATAGAGTGCAGCGTTGTGCCGGTCGCTTTGATCGCCGCCACGTGGCTGTGTTCCAGCGGCGTCAGCACGGCGCGCGACGCTGCGTTGATCGCCGGCAAAATCGACAACCCAAATGACCGCATTAATAAACTAAAAGGATCAATCCAGCCAATCGCCGCCGAGCCAAAGCAGGCGGCCACCAGCCCGGCAATCAGAACAACATATTTAATGGTCTGCCAGCGTTTGTAGCGATTCGACTCGATGCGCTGCTTGCCGCGCTTGGACTCCGAAGGCATGTTGCCCACAAAGTGTTGTAGCGTGCCCATCGGGCAAATCCAGCCGCAAAAAAAGCGACCCAGAAAAAGCGTGGGCAGCAGAATCAATAGGCTCCAGATCAAGCCGCGATAAAGCGCGTGGCCGGCCAGCGCGTTCACCAGCGCCACCAGCGGATCCCACTCAAAGAAGAGGCGCACCGGCGCGCGCAGATGAATCTCCGTCGCGCCGCTGGGAAAGAGGCTTATCGAGGTGAAGAGCAGCAGCCATAGAAAGAGCAGCAGGAAAAATACCTGCGAAATCCTGCGCAACCGCGGCAATCTGGACCGGTTCACTTGTCGCCTCCTCGCGCTACGGAGCTACTCCTGCTTGCTCCATCATTGATGCTCAGACTACCACCGGACTGTGAT
>CABDYB010000170.1_pt1 | contig 22887 bp, 16 predicted proteins | sample 3131861 | NCBI WGS metagenome assembly CABDYB01 (sample SAMEA5534336, study PRJEB31848) | metagenome | biome: tundra; feature: field; material: soil | place: USA | collected 2013-05 | depth 0.15 m | reverse complement strand
CAGGAAAAATATGCATATGAACCGCCCGCGAACGCAAGCGCAACGCTGAACCAGGAGCGCGGCGCCTTTACGACACTGAAAAAGTCGGGCGAGCTGCGCGGGTGCATTGGCTACACCTCCGCGGCCAAGCCTCTTTACACCACCGTGCGCGACACGGCCACGCTGGCTGCCATGCGCGACCCGCGCTTCCCGCCGGTAACGGCATCGGAGTTGCCCAGCCTGGAATATGAGATCTCCGTGATGTCGCCACTACGGCGCGTGACGGACGTTCAACAGATCAAGGTTGGCCAGCATGGACTGCTGATGAAAAACGGCGACAGCGAGGGCCTGCTGCTTCCGCAGGTGCCGGTGGAACAGGGATGGGACCGGCATACATTTTTAGAGCAGACCTGCGCCAAGGCAGGAATGCGCTCTGGCTGCTGGATGGATGAGGATACGGATATCTTCAGCTTCACCGCGGTGGTCTTCGGCGAGCACAAGCCATGAGCGCATGAAGATTTTCTGCTGCTATGGAAAGATAGGCGCCTTGGCCTACGCGTTTTTCGCGAGGGGCGTGAAGCAAGCTCGCGCGGCCAGCAAAGCCGGTGCCAGGTTAATCGCTGCGCAAAGACCTGCGGTCTTCCAGAATCCAAAGACAGGGATAAGATAGCCGCTCAGCACCAGTGCGCCCAGGCAACCGCCCAGCAAGTCGATGGCATAAAGCATGCCAATCCTGCGCCGGTTGCTGACGCCCTGAAGATATATCTCTGTTGCCAAGGGGAACTGGTAACCGCCTAACATTCCACAAAGCGCGGCCAACGCCGGAAATGCACACTGTGCGGCCATCCAGCTTGACGCTATACCGGAAAGTTTCGCGAGCAAGCTCACCAGCAGCATCAACACAGGGGCAGACAAAGCAATAAGAAACTGCGTGGTTGCAACGGCGCGGCAAGGAGGGCAGTTGCCACGACGAATGCGGCGCATTCCCAGCCAGCTTCCAAAAGCAATGCCGGCCATGCACAGAGCAATCAGAATGGCGAGCTGGTGGTAGACGTAACCGTAGATGGATTGGAATGCCAGCAATAGAATTATTTCGAGCGCCATCAGCGTGAAGCCCGTCGCGGCCATGCAACAGCCCGCTGCCACACGGGCGCGTTGCCTGCGAGAGGGTATAAACGCAAAAAACGCTGCCAAAATAAAAAGGACGATAAAAGTAGCGCCGAGGATGACTGTGAAATTCACGTGCGCCGCGGCCCGCATCCAGCCGGCATAGACCGGCTTGAACTGCGCACTCCATAGTACAACGTCGAAGTAATATGCGATAGGCGAGAAATCGCGATTGATTTGTGTTGTAGTCAGCGGCTGCAACTGGTCGCGCACCTGGGTCAGGCGATCGGGCATCATACGGTAGGGGATGAAGTATTCGCTGACATACCGCGTCTTCAGATTTCGCTCGTGCAGTCGCGCAACCAGCACGCGGGGGTTGTCTGTCAGAACGTCAGAGCGCGTAGCGGCGAAAAAATGAATCGTCTCACCGGGGATTGCGACGACGTAGGGAAATACTTCTCGCAGTGTGCGATTGATGCAGCGCAAGAACTCCGCCAGGCCGGGACTGATGGCTTCCTCCGACGAATGCAGTTGGAAAGCGAGCAATCCGCCCGGCGCCAGGTGATCACGCGCGGAAAGAAAGAACTCGGCGGTATAGAACCTGTTCAACTGCGCGGTCTGCGGGTCGGGCACATTCACGATAATCACGTCGAATGTTTCGAGAGCCGACCTGAGATAGGCGCGGCCATCCGCGTAGTGCAGATGCACCCGGGGATCGGAGAAGAGAGATGAGGCATCTGATAAAAAGTATTGTCGCGCTATGCCGATGAGCGCGGGATCCAGCTCGACCAGGTCAATGCTTTCGACGGCAGGATGCCGGAGCGCCTGCGCGATGGCGCCACTCACGCTTCCGCCGATCATCAGAATGCGTCTCGGCGCCGCGTGCTCCAGTAGTGCGTAGTGAACTGCTTCTTCGGCTGCGCTCTCGTCCGGCGAGTTAGCAAGGATGAGGCCATTGTCATAAAGGCTGCGAATGTTGCCGGTTTCGACAACCGTCAGGTTGCCGTAGATCGAGTCGCGCGATGCGAGCAGGTGTAATCCGCGCCACTGACGCGCCTGCGCGGCGCTTTCCAGCCAGGGCGCAACACGAACGAGAAGAAAGATTGCGAGCATTACCGCAGCCGCTGCTACGAAACCATTCTGCCTGCGCCTCAGCCGCAACAATAATATGATCGCCATCGACAGGTTCAGAACGAGCACGACGCAAGCTATCTGAAACGGCTCAAGAGATCGCAGCAACACGAAGCTGGCGACGATGCCACCCAGGCCGGAGCCGGCCGCTTCGAGCAGGTAGGCCGCGCTGGTGGCAGTACGTGCATCAACCGCGCGCTCCTGGCTATACATGCGCGCCGCGGCCACAAACAACGCGCCGGCAACAATACAGAACACGCTCAGGCAAAGCAACGATGCGAGCAACACGGGTACTGGCCCAATCAGTTCGCCCTGCACAGTTTGAAAAAGGCTCTTACTGGCTCGCAATGCCCAGATCGTAAGCGGCAGACTGACACCCAGCATACATTCGAGCACAGCTACCACTTGCCGTACGCGACTTTCTCCCAGCGCGAGAGTGCTGTATAAAATACTGCCGATAGCTGTCCAGAATAGCCACGCGGCAAGCATGATGCCCAGCGAAACTTCATTGCCGCTGAAGACTACCATCAGCTCGCGCATGAGTACAATCTGGCCAAGTACGGCGCTGAATCCTGTCAGCGTCAGAACCGCCCTGACAGCATGTTCAGAGCCTGACACCTCGCGGCCGGCAACGGAATGAATGCGTTTTTCCATCCGAAAGAATTAGAATTCAGTTGTCGCTGGAAAGCAAGAGCAACGATAATACGGTCATCATTTAATACATTCCTATGCAGGTAATGACATGGAGGAATAGAAGCTCATCCTACTTATGTAACCAATAACACATCGATTCATACAGAATGAATATTTGCTTCCTTCGGATAACTACAAGTTATTGCGCTTTAAGTTCTGCATCAATGGGATATTCACTCGAGAAATTGCGGTTATCTGAGACCTACAGACACAGCGCCACAATCAAAAGTATATATATTTATATCATATTGATTCTATTGAGGATACGTATATTCCCTATTCTTAAGTGTTTCAACCCTTTTGCAGGCTCTTAACTTATGCAGATTTATTGGCGTCTATAGTTAACGCTCTTATCATTTAAGCAATGAAAACTTAACATTCGGTAAGCGCCTAAAAACCCATTCCATTATGCACTAACATAGGAGAGCAGGGTGATACGCGTCACAGCCGCGTACCTTTGTAAAGCCGAGAATCGTATGGGTTTTGGGGAGATTGATTTTTCTGAAATCCAGGGAATAATTTTTTAAGTGTGTGGAAGTAAAGCTGGAGCGTTCGTAGACAGAGAACTGAATGGGCAAAGAAACTCCAATGCACAGCCGATGCGGACTCGATCTCAGAGGCAACCGATGATGAACTGGCGCGAAGAGTATCGGAACAAGTGCATGAATGCTGCTCAGGCGCTGGAAGCGGTTCGCTCTGGCGATCATGTATGGATCCAGTCGGGGTGCGGCACGCCTTCTCCTCTGGTGGATGCGCTGGTAGCGCGAGCTCCCGTGCTGCGCAATGTCGAGATCGTTCACATGAAGACGCTGGGCGACGCGGACTACACCAAGCCGGAGTACGAAGGAATTTTTCGTCATCGCGGATTATTTCTTGGCGACAATGTACGCGAAGCGGTGGTCGCGGGACGCGCCGACTATACGCCTATCTTTCTCAGCGAAATTGAAGGCTTGTTTTTGAGCGGCGCTCTTCCGCTGGAAGTTGTGCTGATGCAAGTTTCGCCACCGGACGACCACGGATACGTGACCCTGGGAACAACCGTGGATTGCACTTTGAACGCAACCCGCTGCGCACGGACAGTCATTGCCGAAGTGAATGAGCGGATGCCTCGCACACACGGAGAGACTGCCATTCACGTGAGCCGCATCTCCGCGATTGTAGAAACATCGCGCCCTCTTTTGGAATTGCATCCGGAGCCATTTACGGCGATGCACCGCCGAATCGCAGAGAATGTGGCCTCGCTGATACCGGACGGAGCAACGCTGCAAACCGGGATCGGAGGGATTCCCGACGCGGTGCTGGCCTGCCTTGGAGACAAGCGCAACCTGGGAATTCACAGTGAGCTGGTTGGGGATGGCGTCATCGATCTGATGGAATCGGGCGTGCTGAACGGAGAACGCAAGTCGATCCATCGCGGCAAGGTGGTGATCTCATTCGTTCTGGGTTCGCAGGTGCTTATTGATTACATCCGCGATAACCCAGCCTTTGAGTTCCGGCCAATTTGCTATACCAATGATCCTTTTGTGGTGGCACGGAACGACAAGATGGTCGCCATTAACGCGGCACTGCAATTAGACCTGACGGGGCAGGTGTGCTCGGACTCCCTGGGAATCAAGCCTTACAGCGGGTTTGGCGGACAAGTGGATTTTATTCGCGGGGCCGCGCGCTCTAAGGGTGGAGTGCCGATTATCGCGCTGCCTTCGACCGCGAAGAAAGGCACGATTTCGCGGATTGCGCCGATGCTGGACCCCGGCGCGGGCGTGGTGACTTCGCGCGCCGATGTGCATTACGTGGTAACCGAGCACGGCATCGCGTACCTGCATGGGAAGACGCTGCGCGAGCGGGCTGAAGCGCTGATCGAGATTGCCGATCCGCGTTTCAGGAATGATTTGGAAGATTTTGCGGTGCGCTCGCATTACATGGAGCGCAAAGCCGCGGCCGTGCTTGCCTGAAGGGTTATGGCTTGCCGGAGAGGAGTGGGTATGACGAATGCGGAGAAGCAGGACCGTGGCAAGCTGCGGGTGGATGTGGATGAGTGCAAAGGATGCGGGCTCTGTGTAGAAGCGTGCCCGCCAAAAGCGATCTCTCTCAGCGAGGGATTGAATCACTACGGCTATCGCACGGCAACGTATGCGGGCACGGGCTGTACTGGATGCGGAATCTGCTTCATGGTTTGCCCCGAGCCGGGGGCGATCACGGTTTTGAAACTCACGCACCATTTGGAACATGGCGTTGTTACAGGCGTTGTGGAGCAAGCTCATGCATAAGCAATTGATGAAGGGCAACGAAGCGATTGTGAAGAGCGCTATCCTCGCCGGATGCCGCGCATTCTACGGATATCCCATTACGCCGGCCAGCGAGATTACCGAAGCCGCGGCTCTCTATATGCCCCAGGCGGGCGGAGTTTTCTTACAGGCGGAGAGCGAGGTGGCGGCCATCAACATGATCTACGGCGCGGCGTCGGCGGGCGTGCGCCCGATGACATCCTCGAGCGGACCCGGGATCAGCCTGATGCAAGAAGGCATGAGCTACATGGCGGGAGCGGAGCTGCCCTGCGTGATCGCGGACATCACGCGCGGCGGTCCGGGCCTGGGCACAATCGCAGCCGAGCAGGGCGACTACCACCAGGTAGTGAAGGGCGGCGGCCATGGCAACTACCGGACCATCGTGCTGGCGCCACACTCCGTGCAGGAGATGGCGGATTTGACCGCGCTGGCCTTTGAACTGGCCGACCGCTATCGCAACCCCGTGGTTCTGCTAGCCGATGGATTTATTGGACAGATGATGGAGCCGGTCGAGTTTTCGCAGACGGCCGTCGCTCCGCGGTTGCCGGAGTGGGCTGTGGCAGGAACGGAAGCGACACACGGCAATGTGATTTGCTCTCTGCATATGGATAGCGATTCTCTGGAAGCGCATCAGCACCATTTGGAATCCAAGTATCGCCGCGCACAGGAGTGCGAGGTTCTCGCCGAAGAGTGGCAGACCGAGGACGCAGAGATTGTGCTGACAGGTTACGGAATCGTAGCGCGGATTTTGAAGGCCGTGGCCGCCGAGGCTCGCGAACTCGGTATCAAGGTGGGCGTGCTGCGGCCGATTACGCTTTTTCCATTTCCTACCAAGCATTTTCAGCGGCTGGCCAAGAGCGTGCAAGTCTTTGTAGTGGTGGAGATGAGCAACGGGCAGATGTTGGAAGATGTGCGGCTGGCTTTGAATGGAGCGCGGCCTGTGGAGTTCTTCAGCCGCGTAGGCGGGAATGTACCGTCGCACGAAGAGGTTCTCGAGATTGTGAAAGAACAGGCGCGGAGAATCTTGCCGGCAAAACAGCCCAAAGAGGAGCAGGTGGCCAATGTCTAACGAGATGGTTTCAGAATACGAAGTATCGCATGCCAGGCCGAAGTCATTCTTTGAGCGCTTCACGCGTAAAGATGATCTGCAACACCAAACGCATTATTGCCCAGGATGCGGACACGGCCAGGTGCATAAAATGCTGGCGCGAGCTATCGATGAGTTGGGCATCCAGAATAAAACAATTCTGATCGGGCCGGTAGGCTGCTCGGTATTTATCTATAACTACTTCGACGTGGGCAATATCTCGGCCGCGCATGGACGCGCGCCTGCCGTGGCCACAGCGGCGAAACGGAGCAGGCCAGAAAGCATCGTCATTGGCTATCAGGGCGACGGGGATTTGTCGGCGATTGGGGCTGCCGAGATTATTCATGCGGCCAATCGCGGCGAGAATATCACGATTATTTTTGTGAACAACGCCATTTACAGCATGACGGGCGGGCAGGTGGCGCCGACTTCCCTGCTGGGACAGAAGAGCGTGACTTCTCCGTTTGGACGAAAGGCGGAGAACGAAGGCTATCCACTGCACATGAGCGAGATGCTGGCGACGCTGGAAGCTCCCGTCTACATCGAGCGCGTGGCACTGGGCGACAATAAGCAAATTGCGCTGGCATCGCGCGCCATCAAGCGCGCCGTGGAAAACCAAGTGAAGGGACTTGGTTTTTCGCTGATCGAGGTGCTGGCGCCCTGCCCAACGATCTTCAAGATGACTCCAGTCGATGCACAGCACTGGGTGCGCGACGTGCTGACCAAAACTTTTCCGGTCAAGGTAATTCTTGATCGCACCAAAGAGGCGCAGCCGCGGGCATTGCCCGAACCGGCGCCAGCGCTGGATCGGATTCCGCAAATTCTAGGCGTAGACAGGGCGAGCCTTCCGCAAGGCAATCCGATAGTGCACGATAAAACGGCGCCGAATCCGGATCTTCGGGTGCGGGTAGCCGGCTTTGGCGGACAGGGAGTTCTGCTGCTGGGCGAGGTCCTGGCCGAGGCCGGACTGGATGCGGGCCTGGAGGTTTCCTGGCTGCCTTCGTATGGGCCGGAGATGCGTTCCGGCACCTCCAACTGCCATGTGCGTCTGTCCAGGCAGTTGATCGATTCGCCCATGGTGACGAATCCCAATGTGCTGGTGGCGATGAATGAGCCATCGCTCAGAAAGTTTTACAAGAGCGTGCCGCCGGGAGGATGGATTCTCTACAACGGCGAGACATTCCCGGTTGATTGCGAGCAGGAAGGCGTGCACGTTCTGGCGTGTCCCTTCATAAGCGTGGCCAACGAGCTGGGCGATTTGCGCGCTGGCAATATGGTGATGCTGGGCGCGCTATTGGAGCTCGCAGGAATAGTACAGGATGTAAACATTGACGCGGCGTTGCGAAGGCTGGTGAAAAATCCGCGCTGGATGGAGTTGAACAAACGCGCTCTGGCAAAGGGCCGTGAGCTCTACAAAGAGTCTTGTCAGGAGATGTGCCATGTCAGCTAATGTGGACCCGAAGACCATTGTGTATTTTAACGGGCAATATGTACCTCTCGCCGAAGCGCACGTAGGAATTCTGACGCATGCCTTGCATTACGGCACAGGAGTGTTTGAGGGGATTCGCGCGCATTGGGACGAGGCGCAACAGGAGTTGTTTGTGATGCGTTCCGTGGAACACTACGAGCGCTGGAAGCAGAACTGCGGCTTCCTGCGGATTGTTGTTCCGCCATCGTCCGAGGAACTGAGCGAGATATCCCTTGAGCTGATGCGCAAAAACGCATTTCGGACAAATGTATATGTCCGGCCCCTGGCCTATAAGAGCGCGGAACGCATCGGAGTGAGCTACAACGATCAGGATTCTTTTGCGTTGATCGCGCTCCCCTTCGGCGATTATCTGCCCACCGACCGAGGGCTGCACGCGGGCGTAAGTTCGTGGCGGCGCATCGACGATAACGCAATTCCTGCGCGGGGCAAAATCTGCGGGGCCTATGTGAACAGCGCGCTGGCCAGCGACGAAGCTCACCGTTGCGGCTTTGACGATGCTATTTTTCTAAACGACAGCGGCCATGTTGCAGAGGGTGCGGCATGCAACATCTTTATGGTGCGCAAGGGAAAACTGATTACGCCGCCGGTATCTGAGAACATTTTGGAAGGCATTACGCGCAACACGATCATGGAGCTGGCGCACCAGGAACTTGGCCTTGATGTTGTGGAGCGCCCCATCGACCGCAGCGAACTGTATGTTTGCGACGAGTTATTCTTCACCGGGACAGCGGTCGGCATTGCGCCTGTTACGCAAGTCGATCATCGTCTGGTGAAGAATGGAAGCATTGGAGCAATCTCCCACGAGTTGCAGCGGGTGTACTTCAATGCGACGCGCGGACATTTACGGGCTTATTGGCATTGGCTAACACCGGTTTACAAGAGCGGGATGAAAGACGAGCATGGCCAGGATCAGCCGGCAGAATTAATTGCCGGCTGATCCTTTGATCTTGCCGGATACGGCTTGTGAACCAGCTCAGCTATGGAGGAAGAACACGTACGAATACTACCGGAGTTGCAAAAAGCGCCTCTGGCATCCGGTGAAGCCAAAAAGGGCGGAGCTGTTGCCGCAGGCATTTATGATCGCCGCGTTAATTTTGTGGCGTTTTGATTCGTTAACCCATTAGGTACCTGAAATTTGGAGGAAAGATTTATGAGTGCTGTTATGGAATCTCACAAGGTCAATGCTGCGGCGTACGCCAATCAGATTCTCGCCCTTGTGAAAGCTAAGAATCCCTGCGAGCCGGAATTTCACCAGACCGTTCTTGAAGTGGTCGAATCCCTGAAGCCCGTGTTGGAGCGCCATCCGCATTATCAGGAAGAGAAAATCCTGGAACGCATCACAGAGCCGGAACGCGTGATCATGTTTCGAGTTCCCTGGTTCGACGACAAAGGCAAAGTTCAAATCAATCGCGGTTTCCGCATCGAAATGAACAGCGCCATCGGGCCCTATAAGGGCGGGCTGCGTTTGCACCCCTCGGTCAACCTCGGCATTCTGAAGTTCCTGGCCTTTGAGCAGGTGTTCAAGAATTCGCTGACTACGCTGCCCATGGGCGGCGGCAAGGGCGGATCTGATTTTGATCCCAAAAACAAGAGCAACAACGAAGTCATGCGCTTCTGCCAGAGCTTCATGAGCGAGCTGGAACGCCACATCGGTCCGGACACAGACATTCCAGCCGGCGACATCGGCGTGGGCGGACGCGAGATTGGCTATCTTTTCGGTCAATACAAGCGGCTGCGCAATGAGTTTACCGGCGTACTGACGGGCAAGGGCCTGGGATGGGGCGGTTCATTGATTCGTCCCGAGGCCACCGGTTACGGCTGCGTGTACTTTGCCGACGAAATGATTAAGACGCGGAAAGAAACGCTGGAAGGCAAAGTCTGCCTGGTCTCCGGCAGCGGCAACGTCTCGCAATACACGGTCGAGAAGCTGCTTGACCTGGGCGCAAAGACCGTCACGCTGTCCGATTCCGACGGCTTTATCTACGATGCCGCCGGCATTGACCGCGAGAAGCTCGCCTATGTTCTGGACCTGAAGAACAACCGCCGCGGCCGCATCAAGGAGTACGCCGCCAAGTACAAGAAGGCCGTCTACACTCCCGTTGATCCGAAGCTCGGCTACAACCCGCTGTGGAACATCAAGGCTGATTGCGCTTTCCCGAGCGCCACGCAGAATGAGATCAACGCGAAAGACGCGGGCCATCTCATAAAGAATGGCGTGAAGCTGGTTTGCGAAGGCTCGAATATGCCCAGCTCGATTGAAGCTACGAAGACGTTCATCGATGCGAAGGTTCTCTACGGGCCAGCCAAGGCTTCCAATGCCGGCGGCGTTGCCACTTCCGGACTGGAGATGACGCAGGACAGCATGCGCTTATCCTGGACGCGCGAAGAAGTTGACAGCCGTTTGCACAAGATTATGATCGAAGTTCACAAGAATTGCTTCGAAACGGCCGCAAAGTACGGCACGCCGGGCAACCTGGTGAACGGAGCTAACATTGCAGGCTTCCTGAAAGTTGCTGATGCGATGCTCGATCAGGGCTTGGTCTAAGCCAGAGCAAAGTGTACTACTGAGCGCGGGAGGGAGAAATCCTTCCCGCGCTATTTTTTTGTAAGATGATTTTTGAACGGCGCGACCGTTCCATCCAACGCGCCATCCCTTTTACGAGCAGGAATGCAGGCGTTCGTGATTTACTGCTGTTGTTTTGCGGCTTCCTTTTTCTTCTGGTCAGCGGCGTGTGCCTGGGCATCCAGGCCGTGGGTGGGATCGCGATGGAAGAGCTTGCGGGAGACATCCGGCCAGAACTCCTGGAAGATGGAGCCGAAGCCGCCTTCGGCAGTCACGATCATCCCGTTGGTGAAGGTCTGCTCAACGCCGGAGCCGCTGGGCGGATAGTAGTAGTTGGAGATCGCACCCGCTATGATGTTACCCGATACGTTGGAGTAGTTGGGCTCCCACTTGCCGGTGTTGTCGTGCTTGCAGATGACGTTGGTGGCCAGGGAATAGAGCAGCCTGTGGGTGGTGGTCCCGTGGCCCAGGCGGAAGTAGCGCGGATCCTGGTGCAGGATGGAAGGCAGGATGCCGTTGCCGATCATGCCGCCGTCGAAGGCGTCGAGGTAGGCCGCGCCAGAGCGCTCTCCATAACCCTTGATCCCCCAGGGGAACCCCACATCGTCGTGCATGCCTTCATGGTATCCAGCGACCAGAAACGCTACGCCAAAGGTAACCGGATCAATCGAGGAGCGGAAGGCAAGGCGCATCTTCTGGCCCGCTGTCAATGAGACGGCGTCGCTGCGGTAGGAAACGTTGAAGGCGGGCAGGATTCCAATGTTGCGCTGATGCTCCTGCTCCTTGATCTGTTCATCAGCAATTTCGTGCTTGCTCTTCTGGCCGCTGGGTTGCTGTGCAGCGGTTTGCGAGCTGGAGCTGCCCTGACCCGGCATAGCGCTGGGGGCTGGCTGTGGGGTGGCCTGGCTTGGGCCGGCAGGTGCTGGCTGCGCCTGTGGAGCCTCGGGAAGCTCGTTCACGGCGATCAGCCCGGAGCCCGGTTCCTGAGCAAATAGAGTGGCGGGCAACGCCAGCAGTCCAAAGCCGGCAGCAAGCGTTGCAGGGAGAAGAAAAAGACCTAAGCGCATCCGTTCACCAGTCGTAGGGTGGGCGCCCGCCCAGGCAGATCGCTGAAAAGAAGGCGAATCGGACCAGAGGGCTAACTAAAGGATAAATCACCCTGCTCCGCGCGCCTCACTCAACGCGCAGCCTGGGCTACAAATCAATTTCCTCAGACACTTCTAATTGTTGGACGGAATTTTCGGTCAAAGGATGACAATAACTTGCATTTATACCCGGCTTATGCGGCGCGGAAGCCGGAAAACCTCTCCTTACCCGATTTTCATTAGATTTATTCCAACAGGACGTGTAGAGTGGCATTTAAATATGCTTCGAGGAGGCTGCACCGATGCTCCATCCTGTCGTACACTTTGAGATTCTCGGTCGTGACCAGAAGCTGCTGGAGGAGTTCTACAAAAGCGTTTTCCAGTGGGAGATCACCCCTGTTGAAGACTGGTATTCGCTGGTCAAACCCGGCACAGGCATCAACGGAGGCATTGGCGCACGGGAACAGCACACCGGTCACGTCACGTTTTATGTTGCGGTGGCGGATATTGTCGCCGCGCTGGCCTTGATTGAGAGCAAGGGCGGCAAGACGGCCTTCGGCCCGCACCCCATTCCCGACGGCGGCATTGTCGCCGGCTTCACCGATCCCGAAGGCCACCTGATCGGGCTGGTGCAGGGGCCTCCGGGGATGTAGGCGGCTCACAAACTCGACACTTGCCTCTTCCCTTCACACCGCAAAATCAATGAAGCCGCGCTGCGGATCGGTGGAGACCAACTTCGCCGTGACCTTGTCGCCCACGTCCAGGCCCTTGCCGCCGCTCACCACCATCCCTTCCGCGTGCGGATCAAGGATGCGGACGAAGGTGCCGTAGTTGTTGACGCCGGTGACGATGGCCGGGAAGCTCTGGCCGATGCGCGGGCGCAGCACCACCGCGGCGATTCGCTTCTCCATCTCGCGCTCCACCTTGCGGGCGTTGTCTTCCATCAGCGTGCAGTGAACCGCGATGGCGTTGAGATCGCCTTCGGAGTAGGGCTGGGACGACTTGGCCAGCCAGGCCTTCAGCAGCCGCTGCGTCACCATGTCCGGGAAGCGGCGGTTGGGAGCGGTGGAATGGGTGTAGTCCTGCACGGCCAGGCCGAAGTGGCCGGGAGAGACTTCGTTGGGCTTCACCAGCACGTACTCGCCTGGCCCCATCAGCTTAATAACAGTCAGTGACAGATCCGGAAAGTGGTCGGGGTCTTTCTGCTTTTGCGCCAGCAGGAAGTCGTTGAGAGCCTTCGAATCGGGCTCGACGGGCAGCTTTGTGCCCAGCCCCGCGGCCACCTCGACGATGCGGTCCCAGCGCTTGGGCGTGCGCACGATGCGGCGGATGGAGGCCACGCCGGCGTCTTCAAAGGTGCGGGCGATGACGCCGTTGGCCGCCACCATGAACTCCTCAATCAATGAGGTGGCGCGATTCTTTTCCAGTTTCTTAATCTCCACCGCATCCTCGGCCATCATCACCGGGCGGGTCTCGATGGTTTCCAGGTCCAGCGCCCCATGCTGGAAGCGGCCGCCGACCATGCGCTGGGCAGCCGTGTCTTGCAGCTTCAACTGCGCAGCCAGATCGGCGCTGGCGGCTACCTTGGCTGGAGCCGGACCGCGTTCCTCAAGCCATGCGCCCACGGAGTTATAGGCCAGTTGCGCGCGGTTGTGGACCAGCGCGCGGTAGGCTTTCCCATCCGACGCCGTGCCCGCAGAGTCCACGGCAAACTCGATGACCAGCGCCACGCGATCCTCATTCTCGTTGAGCGAGGTGATGCCCTCGGATAGCTCGGCGGGCAGCATGGGAAAGACCTTGACGCCGGTGTAAACCGAGGTCGTCTCGCTCTTGGCATGACCGTCGATGACCGTGCCCAGGAGGACGCGCGCGTCCACGTCTGACACGCCAATAAGCACGCGAATGCGGCCATCGGGCAGTTGCTCGGCCCATTCAATTTGATCTAAATCCTTGGAAGTATCGTTGTCGATTGAAGACCAGAGCAGGTTGCGCAAATCCTGAGCGCCGGGGGCAGCGGGCATCTCGGGATGGGTATGGATGGCGACCAACTCCTGGTCGGTTCCCGCGGGATAATCCGGCTGGAAACCGTGCTCGATCATGGAGGCATGGGCCGCGGCAACAAGATTGAAGTGAATGGGCTGGCTGGATTGCATCTGAAATTAGCTCCTTCAAACTAAAGGCCAGCCTACCACGCCGGGGGGCCTGTGCGATGAGGAGCTTATAGGATTCGTGGTTTCCCACCCTTTCGCCAGGAATAAGGCGAAAGGATGGGGCACGGAGATTATGTGGAACAGACGAAAGCGCGCTCCTATTGAATGCCCAAATCAGAGAGTACTTTGGGCTTGGGTTCGTCCGTAGCCAGCAGGTTGTGGCAGACCGAGCAGTCCTGGGGAATGCTGGCGCCACTCTTGGCCATGTGTTCGCTATCGTGGCAGCGGAAGCAGCCCGGATAGCTCATGTGTCCGATGTGGTTGGGATGCGTGCCCCATGTCACCTTCATAAACGGAAACACGTTCTGACTGTAGAGAATCGTAAGCTGCTCGCCTGCCGACTTCACCAGAGCTGCCTTGGTGGCCAGCACCTCGGGATGTTCGGAGCGATAGAAGGCTTCAAGCTGCGCGGGAATCTGTGCGCGAGCCTCGGCGTCGCTGGCGTACTTGCCATTCAGCAGCGCCAAGCCTTCCTTGTGAATCCAAGGCAGCTCCGGACTGATCGGGCCGTCGGACATGGCCCGGTTGAGCGCGTCTTCCGCCGTCACAAAGGTGTGCGCGGCGCGGTTGTGGCAGTCGATGCAATCCATCAGACGACGTTCGCCTTGGGGAATGCCGCTGCCCGCCGCGGGGGTGGCATATACATTCTCCGTGCCATTGTCGTTGCGCTTCTGCACCCATGGGATCGTGGTCCGGGATGAGTCGGTGGCGACGTACTCGATGTGCCCCAGGTGTACGCCGTGAATCCCCGTCAGATGCGAGAGGCCATCCAGCCCGCCCAGGTGCAAAACCAACACTGTCTGCGTTTCGGTATTCTTTTCGTCATCGGCAAAGCTGGATTTCACCAGCAGCTTTTCGCCGATGAACCGGGCCGGGGTGTGGCAGCCCTCGCAGGTATAGCGTGCCGGTCGCAGGCTTTCCACCGGCGACGGAATCGGCGTGGGGTAGCGATCAAACGTTACTTCAAGAATCTGCTTGGTGCCGTTCACCTTGGCGGAAAAGTACGCCGCCGCGCCCGCGCCGATGTGGCAGGCTACACAATCCACATGGGAGTGCGCGGAAATCTTGTAGGCCGTGAACTCCGGGTGCATCACGTGGCAGCTTTGGCCGCAGAACTGCGGAGAATCCATATAGGCCGCGCCGCGATAGCTGGCCATAGACACCACCAGCAAGTTTACGATGGTGGCTGCCAAAACGATGTCCACGCCATGACGGAAGATCTTGTCGTTAAAATCTACCTTGGGAAACTCCAGCGGAATCATCCCAGTTTTTTGCAGTTTCTTGCGGCGTACCCACATGCCTACCGGGATCAGCGCTAATCCGGCGATGAACAGGGCCGGCAATAGCAGGAAAAAGATAATGCCCAGATAAGGGTTGTCATTAGGACGGCCGAAGAGTTCGACCAGCCAATAGGCGATCATGGTTACGCCGGCGGCGGTGGTGATAGCTCCACCGGCCAGGCTGATGGGATTGTTGCCGAAAAACAGCGCCGGGCGCACCCAGCCTTCACGGAATTTTTGTAACGCTGGCACTTACTCCCCCCACTCTTAAATGGACGGCCCGCCGGTGTCGGCGGGCCTGGTTGAACTTTCTCTTTTCGATTGTACTTCCTATTTCAAGCCGCGGTAAAACGCCACCACATCCTTGATCTGCGCGTCGGTGAGTCCCGCGACCGGCTTCATCTTGCCCTTGCCGTTCTTGACGGCAGCAAACACCTGAGTCGCTGTCAACGCCTTGATGGCTGGATCGGAAGCGGCCTTGATGCCCATCGCCTTGGCCATGCCCGCGCTGGGCGTGCCGGTGGGTCCGTGACACACGGCGCACTTGGCTTTGTAAGTCGCTTCGCCGCCAGATTGGGCAAAGCTCACAGCGCCGGCCAGAGACATCACAACGGCCAACGCCAACAGGGATCGAGTCATCTTTGTCATTGCAAATCTCCTCTTGGTTTTTACTACTCACCAGCGCGCACCGCAGAAACCTTGCGCCTGGAATGTTTTCAAACTGATTTTACAGCGTCCAAAAGCTGATACCAGAATGACCTCTCAGACAAACCGGCGCATCTCCTTATTACTTCAAGGGAACTGCGCCGGTTGTGTCTAGCCCGATTAACCTGCGAAATCAGAACGCGTAATGCATGGAAAAGGTTACGTTATTTGCATGGAAGGTCCGCGACGCGGTCAGGCCGGAAGTCGGCTCGGTTACGCCGGTCGGATAGGTTGGAGCGAAAGAGCTGCAAAGAACAGGCACCGAGGTCGCAGTGGTTGTAGTACTGCAGTACTGCGAGCCGGAAGGACCGCCCTCGCCGTATCCGAAGTAGTTGTATTCAGCCTTCCAGATCAATCCGGGATGGATCGTCCATGCAAGATTCACGAAGGGCGTTTGATACTTAGAAACCATCGATCCGTTGACGTCGCGGGCATCGTTGAAGAACCGTGTGCCGTTCACATCGCTGATGCGATAGCCGAGGCTGGAGTGAAGTTTGTCGACGGGGGAGAGATGCAGAGCCGCCGAAATGAATTGCGTAGGAGCATCCATGAAGTCGCGGCCAAACCAGTCGCCCATAACAGGCGGGCCGGAGTGCCCAACGTTATAGTTGCAGACGCCATTCGCGTAGACATTACCCGACTGTATGGCGGAGGCGGGGACGGAGCCTGGCGCCGTGGCGGCACCGGGCAAGGTGGCCGTGCCACCGCTTAGATAACAGATGTTGGAGGACATATAGACATCGGTATAGGCGTAATTGAGGTCCAGCCCATAGTGCTCATTGGGCGCCAGCACCGTGCCAAAGCTATAAAGCCGTGTGTGATCCTCATGATTGAGCGGGCCGTAGGACGTGGTACCGGGGCTGTTGTTGGTGTTGTTATGCCGCTCCAGGTCGTTGAAGGCGCCCGAGAAGGTTGCCCATGGCCTTGGCTTGTAGATGGTATGCACTCTGTAGTGCCTGGTTTGCCGCGGAGCAATCGGAGTGAATGCATTGTCGTCGTAGAGCACCTCGACCGTGCCATTGAGGTCCCAATGGTTGGTGGGGCGCAGGGCGGCGTTGAAGATTCCACCGTTTTCATTGATGGAGACGGTTCCATTGTTAGTCGCGCCCGGGGCTAGCGGGGCATTAGCGGCAGCGCCATTCAGGCCCTCTTCGATGGTGTGCGTGCGGTAGCGATAGGTGAGCGAGAACGTGGCACGCGATGTGGCATCCCAGCTTCCGGTCAGGTTATTGGTCAGGAACTTCTGACCAAAGTAGGCCGGCATCGGGGTGTTCACCGTGGATGCTCCCGTAATCGTGTTAGCGCCATTGGCCGCAATGGTCGTGGTCAGCGGGCCGGAGTAGTTGATGGTTTGATTTGGGGCCGCGGGCGTCGACAGAGTAGTCAAATTGGTGAAGACGTTTGTGCCGGGCTGGTGGACATCGGAGTAGTTAAGCTGATAGGAGAGGCTGACCTTCCTGGTCGCCTGCCAAACAACGCCATAGTCTCCGGAGACAACCGCCCGATTTGCGCTGGCGTTAGCGTTGTACGTGATCGAGCGAGCCGCCCCATCCAGGCCCTGGAAGTTCTCGTAATAGTTGGGGAGATTCATCTTGGCCTTGGTATAGCTCAAATCGCCGTTCATGGTGATGTTCTTGATGCTGGAGCTTTGGAAGCGGAAGGTCTCCGTGGGCGTAAGAATGCGCGTTGGCTGCGAGCGCATGTAGCTGGTTACCACATCGCACGCCGGATTGATGATCGGCAGGCCTCCGGCGGTTTGCGCCGGAGAGAGGATGGTGTAGGGCGCTGTGCCCATGCTGGTGGTGTTGCAACCTGCGATGCCGTAGGCGGTCTGGCTGTCCCAGTTGCCCAGGTAGGCCTTTGTTCCGTCGGCCTCCTGCACCAGGAACCCGTTGGGGTCCAGCGTAAAGTAGGAGCCTGTCTTGAAGTGAGTGATCACCTCATCAAAGCTCAGCTTGGTGCGCTGCACGGGCTTCCAATCGACCCCTGCCGTGAATTCGTCGGTGCTGTTGCGCTGATACTGTTCGAGCAGGGCGTTGTACTTGGCGATGTTATAGCTGGGGCTCATGCCCGGGCCCTGGAAGATATTCTGCGAGTACCCCGCGCGGAAGGTCACCTTGGCGAGCGGATAGAGGGTGAAGTTGGTGTCCGTCATGCGGCGCACCGTGTTAAACATCACCGACGAATGGTTCACCTGCGGCCACGCCAGAGAGCTGGTTGGCGCGGTGGTGGGCCCGATGGGAATCGACTGGCCGGTGGTGATATTCGGGTTGCCCAGCAGGTCGTAGTCGGAGTACTGGCGGTCGCGGCGGAAGGTTCCCGAGAACTCGTAGAGCTTGCCCTTGGAAAAGTCCAGCTTGGCAAAATTGTACGGATCGCCGCCGAAACCGCTGGCGAAGGCATGGAGTAAATCGATCTGGGCATGCTTGTTGGTGGGGAGCGCGCGTAACTCAAAGGTCCCGCCCATCAGGCGCGGCCCAGACTGCTGATTAATCAGCGTGTCGTACATGGCTCCGCTGCCCTTGATGTCGGCAATGTGCCCGCCGATGTCCACGGACTGATGGGATGTATATCCCCCGGGGATGGCCATCGGCTCACTGGGCGTGGGACTCTGGGCGGCAGCGATACCCGCCATCATCAGGAGAACGGCAACTCCAAAGCCTCCAGCGATGCGCTGCATCCCTGCTGTAGAGGTCTGTTGATTGGACAGCCGTGAAAACCAGCCTAAATTTGTCATATGAAGCCTCACTTGGAAAAACATTGTTGCTGAAATCAAAAATCTTGAACTCGTGGACCGAGCTTGCACTTAACATGGGCCGCGCCATCCGATGCTTCCGGAGGGCGCGGCGCAACTTCATTACCGTTTGAAATACGGGTCGATATTGGAGCCATGGATCATAGTGTGGCAGTCAATGCAAGGCTGCAACTCCGCCGATCCTGAGTTAACTCCATGAACCGTACCCGCAGCGACCGGACTATGGCACTGGTTGCACAAGGTGTTGACCGTGGGCATATTCATCAGCCGGGCATTCTGCGATCCGTGCGGAGTGTGGCAGGCCATGCAGCCTTCCGCCTTAACCGGCACATGCTCATAGACGAATGGGCCGCGGTTCTCCATGTGGCACTTGGTGCAGATGGCATTCTGATCAGCCGTGGACTTGATGTTGTTGTTCCCGAAGGTGCCGTGAACATCATGGCAGTCGCCGCACTTGAGCAGGCCCTCATTCACCTTGTGATGGAAGGGCATATCGAAAAACGGCTTCACGTCATTGTGGCACTGGAAGCAAAGCGCGGGCTGCGCGGCCTTCAGCAGCGGCTCCACCTTGCTGGCGTGAATGTCGTGGCAGCCGAGGCAACTGACGCCGGCCTTGGCATGAGGAGAACGGTCGAAGTTGGGATGCGTTCCCGCGTGGCAGCCCTGGCAATTAGCGGTCACCTCTTTGGGCGAGGCCTTGGAGGGGTTGAAGATCTTGGTGATGTCTCCGCCGCCATCCACGTGCCCCTTGCCCGCGCCGTGGCAGCTCTCGCAGGTTGCCCCGGATTTGCCATGTTGCAAGGCGATCTTCATGTGAGGATTTTCGTCGAACTTCTTGGCTACCTCGCCGTGGCAGGTGGCGCAGGTATCGCTGCCCACATAATCCGCGGGATTGGTATCCTTCACCTGCGCGGTGGCCGGCTTCTCTCCGGGCGCCGGAGCCGCCAGAACAGGGAGGCAGAACAACCCTGCACCCAGAATCAACATCAAACAAGCTCGCAACCCCGGCATGTTGCCCGGAGCCGCACCAATCGAAAATTGCGTAACAGGCCCATCTTTATGCATCAAATACCGCCTCGGATGCTCTCATAGCCGCTTCCGCTAACAACAATACCGGCGCTTGCAGCTTAAAACGGCATATCCCCATGGGGAAGGCCGCTCCGGCTGCAGGCGTATCGATCCTGTTCTTGCAAAAGGTGCTCAATGTGCGGAGCATCACTTATGGGCTGAATCCTACGTTCTTTCCTATACGCCAAACGGTGATATCCATCACATATCTAGGGGCAGCTCGTTCAAGGTCGGGCTTTCCCGACCCAAAGTGACATGGATTCCCATTTGCGCTGAAAAACCCGCCCTGCCAGGCAAATCCAGCCGCACCGGCAACTGCACTGCCCTCCCACTCGAAACCGGCAATCCCTGGATGGAAGTTCTTCCTCTCTGCAATCAGCTTGGCGGCTGTGTAAAACCTGATTCCTTCATCTTCGCGGATTCAATATACGGCGAGTGGCGCAGCTCTCTGGCGTTCATTTGTCCCCAGCCTCCCTGCTCCGCGGCCGTCATTCCGCCCCCTGAACCGTTGGAAACGTGTGCATTCAAGGAATGCACAGGAAAGAATGATCAGTTGTCGGGCCTTGCATAGACGTGAGGCCCATCACATCCATGGCGGCTGCAACTCCGGCAAACTTTCTTCAGGTTAGAGTCTCTTCCCCAGGAGGCCAGGCATTTCCATCCGTTTCATCCCTTGTGCTGTGTGCAGGGGCGAGTCAAGTACCGGGATAGAGAGTTTGGACCGGCGGCGGACGGGACAAGACCATGGCGCATTCAGAGAACTCGGCAGCAGGGCAAACGCGGCAAAAGCACATTGCACGGCAGGTGCCGGTGGGATGCGCGGCCTGTTCCAGTCGCCGCCCCGGCTGGTTCTGCTCGCTGGGCAGCGCCGTGCTGGCCGATCTTGAGCTGGCCACCAGCACCGTCTCCCTTCCGGCGCAGGCTTCGCTCTTCACCCAGGGCGAGGATGCAAGCTGTCTTTACCTGATCTGCGGCGGCTATCTCAAACTCACCGCCGGACGCCATCAGGATCGCCAGATGATCGTCCGCGTGGCCGGACCGGGCTCCATGCTGGGCTTGTACGCGGTTCTCTCCCATGGCGTTTACGAGGTTTCGGCTGAAACGCTCACCGCCGCCCAGCTCCGCCCCGTCGAGCGCGACCGGTTCCAAACCTTCCTGCGCAACCACAAAGAGGCACAGATGCGCGCCGTCCAGTGCATCTGCCAGGAGTACCGCTTCGCCCTGCAGGACGCCTGCCGCATCGCCCTGGCCGACACCGTCGCAGCACGCCTGGGGCGCCTGCTGCTCGAGTTGGCCCACCAGATCGGCGAACACCTCGATGGCGGCGGCTTCCGCTTTCCGCTCCTGCTGACCCACGAGGAGATGGCCTCCATGGCCTGCACCACCCGCGAAACCGTTACCCGCACCCTGGGCCAGTTCCGTAAGGAGGGCTGGATTTCCATCGAAGACTCCCTGGTTACCCTCCACGATCCTGAACATTTGCAGACACTTAGCTAGCTCTTTGTTGCTTTTTCGCGCTTCCCAAAGCCGACCTGCCAAGTCCAAGAGCTATCATCGTAATAGTGGTCAGTGAGCAGTAGTCAGTGGTCAGTATTGGGGCCGGAATAATCTTGAATCAGTCAACTGACGACTGAAGGCTGACAACTGAGAACTGTTCTACCGGGAGTTCATGGTGCATATGACTCGTCTTGTAGCTGGCTTTTCTGTAATCCTGCTCTCCTACTACTCTGCTGTAGCTCAGAATCCGGCGCCGGCTCCTTCCGCGCCTCAGCAGCCCGTCGTCGCTTCGGCTGAAAGCCCTGCGATTCTCGAGTTCCAGAAGATTGAAGACGCCTGGTCCACCGCCATCAACGCGCGCGACCAGTACGCCCTGGAGCTGGTGCTCTCCCCCCAGTTCGTGGACATTTCTGCCCAAGGCGACATCACTACCCGCAACCAGCAACTGGCCCAGTTGATCACCGGCGAGGACAAAACCCTCCATCTCGAGCAGAAGGTGATTACCGTGCGCATGATGGGAGACATCGCGGTAGCCAACGGCACCTACGTGATGCACCACAAGGTCAGCTCCATCCAGGTGGACGAAAAAGGCATCTTTACTCATGTCTATGAGCGCGCCCGCGGCGGCTGGATGTGCAGCACCTCCCAGCGCACCAGGCTCCCCGAAGACACCAACCCCAAGCACAAAAAGCAGTCCAATGAAGAAGTGCCCTTCCACATCCCGTTTATCGGCAGAGGGTGACAAGGGCAGCCATTAGCAGTTAAGCAGCACAGGCTGACTCGCTACCCCGCCGGCCTTCGCGCCCCTTGCAGCCGGATCGACACATGCACCAGTCCCAGCGCCGCCGGCGTCACACCGGAAATGCGGCTGGCCTGGCCAATGGTCACCGGGCGCACCCGCTCCAGCTTTTCGCGCATCTCCCGCGAAAGCCCGCTGATGACGCCATAATCAAGCCACTCCGGAATAGCCACTCCCTCGGCGGCCTTCAGCTTGGCGATGGATTTTTTCTGTTGCTCCAGGTAGCCGGCAAACTTGATCTCGGTCTCGACCGCACGAGCCTCGTTGCGCAGCGCCGCTCGCGCTTCTGGAGTTTGATCGGGTTGAGCCATCATCTCCGCCAGCAGCGGATCGGCGGCCAACTCCTCGCGCAACGCGCCCAGCACCGCTTCGATGCCCACCTCCGGCCGTTTCAGCAATTGCGCCCAGGTTAATCCTGCCGTCGCCGTCAGCTCGCCAAATCCCGCCGCGCCCAGCCGCTCTCCGTCCACCTTGCGCGTGACGAGGAGCCGCTCCAGCGCGGCCATGCGTGCCTGTTTGCGCTCATACTCCGCCCAGGCCGCGTCATCAATCAGCCCCAGCCTCCGCCCATGCGGGGTCAGTCGCCGGTCGGCGTTGTCGATGCGCAGATGCAGCCGGAACTCCGCACGCGAGGTGAACATCCGGTACGGCTCATTCGTCCCCATCGAAATCAGGTCGTCGATCAGCACGCCCGTGTAACCCTCGCTCCGGTCCAGGGTGAACGGCGGCTCGCCCTTGAGCATGAGCGCCGCGTTGATCCCGGCCATGATCCCCTGGCAGGCCGCCTCCTCATAGCCGCTGGTCCCGTTGATCTGCCCGGCAAGGTAAAGGCCTGGGAAGGCCTTCACGCGCAAGGTGCGGTCCAGCTCGGTCGCGTCCACGCTGTCGTATTCGATGGCATAGCCGGGACGGAGCATCTCCGCCTGGTCGAGGCCCGGGATGGAGCGCACAATCTCCCACTGCACCTCCATGGGCAGCGAGGTGGACATGCCGTTGATGTAGACCTCGTGGGTGTGCAGCCCCTCCGGCTCCAGAAAAAACTGGTGCTGCGTCTTGTCGGGAAACTTGACGATCTTGTCCTCGATGGACGGGCAATAGCGCGGCCCAACGCCCGCGATCTGTCCCGAATACATCGCCGAGCGATGCACATTTTC
>CABDYB010000108.1_pt1 | contig 26830 bp, 22 predicted proteins | sample 3131861 | NCBI WGS metagenome assembly CABDYB01 (sample SAMEA5534336, study PRJEB31848) | metagenome | biome: tundra; feature: field; material: soil | place: USA | collected 2013-05 | depth 0.15 m | reverse complement strand
GAAACCTCCGACAACAGAAAAGGCCCCAGCGGAAACTCTGCGGGCGCCGCGAAAAACATGACCTCCGCGCTGTGACGCGGATGGTAGACGCGATCTCCTTGAATAGCAACGATCTCATTGCGGTGCAGAGCCTGCAATAGCTCGATGGTCGCCCGCGCACCACTGCGCAGATCCACAATGCGGAGCCGCTCGTTGCTCATCCGGTTGCGCAACATTTTCTCCGCAGGCTTGTCCTCAACCACACGCGCAACGTTGACAGGGCGGCCGTGCATCTCCAACAGGCGCGAGGCAAACTCCGGATTGCCTAGATGCGCCGTCCACATGATCAGCCCGCGGCCCGCCTCCAGGCAGCGGTCGATCACATCAGCGCCGTGCTCTCCGTTGGACAGCATGGAACGCAGTTGCTCATGGCTGGCCTGCGGAACGCAGGTATAGGAAACAATCAAATCACAAAAGGAGTAGAAGACGAGATAAACCTTCCAATGCAACCCAAGCCCACGCCTGCCTGATACCTGGCGCAGATTGCGAGCCACGGCGCGACGCTCACGCTTCAACAGCAGAAAGAAGTTCAGAGCGGTAACTGCCGCGACAGGCGGTTGCGCGAAGCGCGGCAGCCAGCGCATGGTAAAAAAAACGATACTCAGTGCGCTCTCATTGTGAAATTGATGCCGGTACCAACTCTTCAATGGCCACCTGCTTGCGTCAGTTCGCTTACCTCGCGAATCATTTTGCGCATCAACACCGAGTACATATGAACAATTTCCGTGTCCTCGTATCCAATGGAGCGCAGCGTGCGCACTGCTTCAGCCACGGCAGCTGGATTACTCATGCCGAATCGGTGATGATACTCGATCTGGATCTCATTCATCTCGTGTTTCGACAATGTGGGTGTCCCCATCGCCATGTCGTTGTAAGAGAAGCGGCTGGTCAGCCCCATCCGTTCGGCGTCCCAGCCCGCCTCCACGGCCTGCTGGTTGATCTCACAGCCGGGAAAGAAGCGCAGACAGAAGTGGTAAGGCAATAGCGACGGCTTGGGAAGTTCGCCCAGCCAGTCCAGAGTGCGCTGCGCCATCTCCCGGGTTTCGGTGGGAAAACCGTACATGGTAGAAATATTGACAGCTACATTTTGTCGCTGCGTGTAGGCGATGATCTGGCGGGCTTTCTCCAGGTTGAGATGCTTGCGCACCAGGCGCTGAATCTCTTCGGTGGCAGACTCGACCGCATACGTAAACCATACGGCGCCTGCCTCGATGGCGCGATCCACAAACTTTTCGCTGGCTATATCAGCGCGCAAGCCGTTCACGAAATACATCCGCAGTTTGAAACCCGCGGCCTGGATCATGTCAAACAGAGCCAGCGCGCGCTTCACATCAACGTTGAAAATATCGTCGATGATGTAGAAGTCTCGAATGCCGTGCCGGTCGTAAAGCGCGGCGATTTCCTGAAAGATATTAGCGGCGCTGCGTAACCGGATGCCCTTCCAATGGCTGAAGCAATAGGTGCAGCCATAGACACAACCGCGGCTGGTCAGCAGCACTCCCTGGCGCCGATGATTGTAGGCATAGCTGAGCTGGCGCTGGTACTGGTCGATGTCAATCAGATCGTAGGCGGGGAAGGGCAGGCTGTCGATTGCAGCGCTTTCAAGCCGCTCGGCATTTTCCACCACCCGGCCGCCGTCGCGATAGAGAACGCCTGCAACCGCGCCGGGAGAAGCTCCGCAAAGCAACTCGGCCAGGGCCTGTTCTCCTTCACCTTGAACGGCGAGTTCTATTTCCGGCACTTCTTCAAAAAGACGCTGCTTGTAGGCTTTGACAATTGGCCCGCCCACAATGAGCGTGGCGTCGCTATGGGCGCGCACCAGCGACGCCACGCGTTGTAGTTCCTCTAGAAAAAACGCGATGGAGCGAAGGCCGACGACATCAGGTTGATACTCCCGTAGAATGTGCAGAAATCCTGCGTCGTCAGGGCAGGAGAGCGAGGATTCGACGATGCGCAACTCGACGCCGGGAAGCGCCGCGCGGATGCTGGAGGCCAGATACATGAGACCGATGGGGGGAACATGCATCTCGTAGGGCATGGTCGTGCCCACCCATTTGTTCATGTTGTTGCATTCGACCAGCAATACCCGGGAGGGTCTCATCCTGTTGCTGGTCGGCATGGCCTGAATTGCCTCCGAAAGTTTAGTTTTTGGCTGCGACTTTGGTTTCTACGGCTGCCGCCAGGGTGGCGATGCTCTGCCAGGAGCTCTCGTCGAACTCGCCATCAACAAGCTTGATTCCGAAGCGTCTCTCGATTTCCAAAATAAGCTGCAAAATATCGATGGAATCGATCTCCAGATCGCCCCCAAGCAACTGCTGATTGTCGTTCAGATCCTCAGGCGCTCTGTCCTTGATCCGCAAACCAGCAATAATAATCTCTTTGAGTTGTTGCGAAGTATTTTTCATGGCGATCTCTCGTTAAGCATAGTATGACACACGTCCCCCTTCACTGCTATCCGGCTATTGCAGACGAGCCGTTACGCAACCCATTGATATAAAAAATGTTACGATTATTTCTACTGCCGAGAGCAAACCAGTTTTCTCATTTTCAACTGATTCAAAATTCCGAGCAGACCAGCGAACGTTTTAAGATTGTCAGAATGCCCAGTCAGGGGAGGAACCAGACTTTAAGGCACCCCGTCGCAGGAGAATGGAGCCATGGAGGGCGTAAAGGCCAAATAGATTTGGTTCATGGTTTGAGTACCAGTAGACCGTCGGCGGAACGGGAAACCCAGGGCCGTTTGCTGCCAGTTGGCAATTCCGCGGGATTGAGTTTCTTGACCCACGGGAGTGAGGATTCGCGTCCCAGTTGGAGACAGAGGCGAACTGTTTTGACGTTCGTACAGCACTTCAGCAACTCGCTCAACACATCGGCACGAAGGTTGTAGGCGCTCTCCATCAGTTCTCTCGCCTCTTGAAGCGGCTGGCGAACACCGACTTCGCTCAGCAACTCCAACATCGCGCGCTCCGGTACTGAGACCCTCGGGCCGTCGCCGCGTTCTTCAAACGGCGCGACATGCAACGGCTTGTCCGGCGGTTCTGCAAAGAGTCGCTTCCGGTGATACTCCGCCGGAAAACGTTTCACAAACCAGGCCGGCAGCTTCGCCGCCACCGATCCGTACAAGTGGAGCGTCTCCTGCTGGGCAACGTAGTGGCGCACACCGAACCAGTTCAATGCTGTTTTGCCGCCAACGTGAAAACCCAGGACCGTCCGTTCCAATAGGCGCAGGGAAGGGTGGAGTCCGGGAACCTCACACGACCGCACAAACACCCCCCGTGCCAACCGACTCAGCCAGCCAGCACGAACATAATGAACGGCGAGATCGGCTGATATACCCAGGTTGGCGAGATCCTCCGAAGTCACAGGAGTCTCTGCAACCGTTTGAGCATAGAGTCGATTTAGTTTACTCTTGCCTATCGTAGCCATACTGCGATTATAGGCACAATATCAAATCGAGGTCAATTTAATACTGCAAGAGTTATCGTAGTTCTACTATGACTTTGCCAATAATCTGAATCCATCGGTCGGCACCATTTGCGAATATTCTGAATATCGAATATACTCCAACCTATGCAGGAGATGCTGCGCACATATAAGGCCAATATCTTTCGCGCACTCTCTCATCCCACCCGCATTGCTATCCTTGAGCTGTTGCGCGATCGCGAGCTCTCCGCGCGGACTATCCAGGAGAAACTCGGCCTCGAACAAGCGAATCTCTCGCAGCACCTGGCAATTCTGAGAAGCCACCAGATTGTCGTGAACCGTAAAGACGGGAACCAGGTGTTCTATTCCATTCGAAATCCGGTACTGGTTCAGGTTCTGGACATCATGCGACGGTACATTCAAGGCAGCCTCGCTGACGCTGTGCAGATGCTCGGGGAAGTGGAGGGTGAGGTATCTCGCCTATGATTGCGGCACTTTTTCTGAGCGGAATCATCGTATGGCTTGCGGGCGCAACGGCCTCTCTGGCATTGTGGCGCAGACCGGCGGCCGCTCGCCGAGTGGCCTGTACAGCGGCGCTGGCAGGCTCGCTGCTTGATCTGGCCGCATCGGCGTTCGCAATCTTCAACAGCAGCCCCACGGTGATCGGTCTTCCTTTCGGCAACCCGGTCTTTTCCTGGGCCGTCAGAATTGACCCATTGTCGGCATACTTCAACGTGACGCTCGGAGTGCTGGCTGCCGCCGTGTCGCTCTATTCGTTTGGATACCTGCGAGAGATGGAAGGACGCCGCAACCTGGGCGCCTTTGGGTTCTTTTTCAACCTGCTTCTGATGAGTTTGGCGCTGGTCTTTACCGCGTCCAACGTGTTCTTCTTCCTGGTTGCTTGGGAAGTGATGACGCTCTCGGCGTTTTGCCTGGTCAGCTTTGAACACGAAAAGGAAGAAGCGCGCAATGCCGGAGTGCTCTTCCTGGTCATGTCGCATGCAGGCACAGGTCTGTTGCTGATCGCGTTTCTGATTCTCACGTCGGCCAGCGGCAATCTGGATTTTTCAAGCTTTCATCTACTGGCTTCGACAATGACGCCGCTTCAGCAGGGCGCGGTCTTTCTGCTTTTTCTCTTTGGTTTCGGCGTGAAGGCGGGCGTGGTCCCGGTTCACATCTGGCTTCCCGAGGCTCACCCGGTTGCACCCAGCAATGTCTCGGCTTTGATGTCCGGTATTGTCATCAAGACCGGCATATACGGCATGGCGAGGGTCTTCTTCGATTTCTACGGGCCGTCTCCGCTTTGGATGGGAACCGTTGTGCTGGCGCTAGGAGTGGTTTCCGCATTGCTCGGAGTCCTCTATGCGCTGATGGAGCACGACCTCAAGCGATTGCTGGCTTGGCACAGCATCGAGAACATCGGCATCATCCTCATGGGCTTCGGCGCGGCGCTTATGTTTCGCGCTCTGGGACAGGCGAATCTTGCCGCCCTTGCCCTGATCGCCGCGTTCTATCACACCTTCAACCATGCCGTCTTCAAGGGTCTGCTGTTCCTCGGCGCTGGTTCCGTGGTGCAGGCGACACACACGCGCAACATGGAGAAGATGGGCGGGCTGATCCGGCTCATGCCGGTGACGGCCATCTGCTTCCTGGTGGGCGCCGTGGCAATTTCAGGGCTGCCTCCTCTGAATGGATTCGTGAGTGAGTGGCTTACCTACCAGGCGCTACTGGCCGGCTTCGGCACTACGCAGAGCCTGACGCGATTGATGTTCCCCATCGCCGGTTCATTGCTGGCATTGACTGCGGCTCTGGCTGCGGCCTGTTTCGTCAAGGCCTTCGCGATTCCATTTCTCGCGCTGCCTCGCAGCGAGCAGGTCGCGGAAGCGCGCGAAGCCACACCATCCATGCGCGCCGGAATGGCAGTCCTGGCGGTAGGATGCGTCGCACTGGGCCTCGGCGCCACTTGGCTTGTGCGGGTCTTTGATCCCATCACGCAGCAGACTCTTGGCGTGCACGCAAGTTCGGCGATGGTAATGGCTCGGGGCCTGGCGCTCTCGCCAGGCACGCCCCATGGCGGCACCATATCGACCGTTGGGATGGCATTGCTCTTTCTGGTTGCCGGCGCAGCAATTGCGATACCGCTGGCCATGCGCTGGCGGCGTCGCAGTGTCAAAGGACCAGCGTGGGATTGCGGCCTCCCAGGATTGACCGCGGACAACGAATATACTGCAACAGCTTTTTCAAAACCTTTGCGTTTGATCTTCTCCGCCCTCTATCGCCCGCACCGTGAGATCCAGGCGGAATACGAAGTTTCGCCCTACTATCCCCGCGCGATTCGCTTCGAGAGCGAGATTGAACCCACATTTGTAAAGCACTTTTATGAGCCGCTAATGCTGCGGATCATGGCCGCGGCAAATCGCATGAGGGCTATTCAGGCTGGCAGCATCAACGCCTATCTCGCCTACATCTTCATTACGCTAATCCTGCTGCTGTTGTTTGTAGTGCGCGGATGAGAGAGCAAATTATGTCCCGAATCATCGAATCCGTAGCGCAACTCATTCTATTGCTCGTGCTAGCGCCGTTGGTCACGGGAATCATTCGCACCTTGAAGGCGCGGCTGCAAACACGGCGCGGCCCCGGCATTTTTCAGCCGTACAGAGATCTTTACAAGCTCTTTCGCAAGGGAATGGTAATTCCAGAGACCGCATCGTGGATATTTACGTCAACTCCCTGGATCGTATTCTTCAGCACAATTATGGCGGGGTTAATGATTCCCATGGTCGCCGCCGACGCGCCGCTTGGTATGTTTGGGGGCGTGCTGGCTGTGATCTACCTGCTGGGGCTGGGCCGCTTCTTTCTGGCGCTCAGCGGACTGGATACCGGCAGTTCCTTCGGCGGACTCGGCAGCAGCCGGGAAATGACCATCTCAGCCCTGGCGGAACCGGCCATGATGCTGGCCATATTCACAGTCGCCATCGGTGCAGGATCTACAGGCCTGACGGAAATCGCCGGAGCTGCGATTGGCCAGACCTGGCGCTTTCTCGCTCCCGCGCAGATGTTTGCCTTCGCCGCGCTCGCGCTGGTGCTGATTGCGGAAACGGGCCGAATCCCGGTGGACAACCCAGCCACTCACCTCGAGTTGACGATGATTCACGAGGCCATGATTCTTGAATACTCTGGCCCGTATCTGGCGCTTGTTGAATGGGCGGCTTCCATCAAGCAGCTCGTTCTGATGACGCTGTTGATCAACTGTTTCTGGCCGATTGGCCTGCAGCCGTCGTGGTTCGGATTCGGCGCTCTTATCGGTATAGGCTGGCTGCTGGCGAAGTTGCTTGTTTTAAGTAGTGCAATTGTACTTCTGGAAACCGTGAACGCCAAGATGCGGCTCTTCCGCGTACCTGAATTACTCGCAGTGGCCTTTACGCTGGGTTCGCTCGCACTGGTTTCCACCTTCCTCTTTTGATGCTTATGAGACCGTTTCTGGACGTACAACTCGGCGAACGAATCGTCACTCTGATGGCGGCGCTGGTGCTGGTTCTGCAGATAGCGGTGGTGGCACAGCGCTGGATCGTCACCCACATCCGCATCTTTGCGATTCAATCGTTTTTACTTGCCATGATTGCCGCCACCATCGCCTGGTTCAACCACGCGCCTCATATTTATGTCGCCGCCGGGCTCACGCTGGTAGTGAAGGTGATTCTGGTGCCCATATTCCTTGAACGTCTGGTGGTGCGCATGGAGATTCGCGAGGAGATCAAGCCGATTATCAACGTGCCGCTCTCCGTGTTGATTTCCGGCGGGCTGACACTGGTGGGTTATGTTGTTGCGGAGTCGTTTTATCACCCGGACGAGACCGGACTGGGCCACAACGAGCTTGCCGTCGCCATTTCTCTCTTCCTGATCGGCTTTTTTACCATGATCAACCGCCGCAAGGCGCTGACGCAGGTACTGGCCCTGCTGTCCCTGGAAAACGGCCTCTTTCTCGCGGCCATCTCGCTCACCTATGGGATGCCGCTGATTGTCGAGCTGGGAATTCTCTTTGATGTGCTGGTTGCGGCGATGGTGCTGGGCATTTTGATCTACCGCATACGCGAGACCTTCGAGTCGATGGATGTGAGCCGGTTGCGGAGGTTACGAGGATAGGATGCTGCTGCTTGCTCTATTGCTAATCCCCGTTGCCACCGCCGTCGCATCGTTCTTCGTGCGCCGTAGCAAGGAAATGGAAACGGTCAATCTTGCCGGCTTCGGCCTGCTCACTGTCATTGCTATATCGTTGGCTGCGCAGGTGCTGGCACGCGGAACGGTTTCGCTGGCAAATGGTTTCTTCTATGCCGACGCACTGAGCGCACTGGTCATACTGCTGACCGCACTGGTAGCACTGGTTTGCGCGACTTATTCGATCGGTTACTTGCGCGATGACCAGCAAAGCGGGGAACTCGGCGATGACCCCAGCGGCAAGGAGCAACTCGCACAGCTTCGCATGTATTACACGCTCACGCCGTTATTCGTGTTTTCCATGATGTTCATGGCGGTGGCCAACAATCTGGGAGTGATGTGGGCGGCGATTGAAGCTACGACCCTGATCTCGGTATTCCTGGTCACCTTTTACGGCAAAGTCACCTCGCTTGAGGCGGCCTGGAAATACGCCATCATCGGCGGCGTGGGCCTTTCAATGGCGCTCTTCGGCACCTTGGTGACCTATTATGCGGGCCATCGCTTGGCCGGCTCCGATGCGCTGGCGGGGTTAAACTGGTCCGTACTGGCGCAGCATGCCGAGTTACTCGACAAGACCTCGATGCGGCTGGCCTTCGTTCTCATTCTCCTGGGTTATGGAACCAAGGCGGGCCTTGCACCCATGCACACGTGGAAGCCGGATGCTTATAGCGAAGCCCCGGTACCTTCCGCCGCGATTCTTTCTACGGCAATGCTCAACTGTGCCCTCTACGGCCTTATCCGTTTCTACATCCTTACGAGCCGATCTCTTGGCTCGGAGTACCCTGGTCGCCTGCTGCTGCTCTTCGGCCTGCTTTCGATGGGCATCTCCGTTCCATTCATCCTGGTGCAGAAGAACTATCGCCGCCTGCTGGCCTATCACACCATCGACCACTCCGGTATTATGGTCACGGCGCTGGGACTGGGTGGCGCGCTGGGCACCTTGGGTCTGATGCTGCACATGACCTTTCACACCATCGCTAAATCGCTGCTATTTCTATGCGCAGGTAATGTACGGCAGCACTTTAAGACTGACCTTTTCTCGGAGATTAAAGGCAGCGTAATCCGGGTCATGCCGCTGACCGGCGTTATTTTTCTCATGGCTATGCTGGCTATCATCGGCATGCCGCCCTTCAGCCTTTTTCAGAGCGAGTTTTTGATTGTGCGCGCGGCCTTCGATGGCGGACATCTTCTCACCGGTGTACTCTTCGTGCTCTTCGGGACGGGCGTTTTCGCAGGCGCGCTGCTTCACGTTGGCGGCATGATCCTCGGCCCCAAAGGCGACACGCCGGTTGCGCCTCGCCGTCCATGGCGGGATGGTTCGTTGCTCGCATTGGCGGTGGCGCTTGTTGTCATCGGATTCTGGGTGCCGACTCCTTTGTTTGAGCTGATTCGCGGAGCAGCGAGGGTGGTGACCGGACAATGACAACATTCTTTGACGAACTTCACGATCGCTTCCCGGATCTGGTCCGCTCCGTGGAGGAATCTGTCTCCGATCAGGTTGTCGTTCTGTTGAATAGCCCAGATGTTACAGGGATCGTCCGGCACTTAATTGCCACGCACCAAGCGAGAATCGTAACTGTCTTCGCCGAAGATCGGGCAAAAGCCGAAGGCGCCTTCTATAACTACTACGTATTTGACCGGCCCGGCGATGCTAGCTGGGTGATTCTGAAGGCTCCCATTCCCGAGCGGTCTCCTTCCTTCCCCTCGCTGGCCGCGGAGTTGCCATCCATCAACTGGCAGGAGCGTGAGATTCAGGATTGGTTCGGCCTCGAAGCCGTCGGCCATCCGAATCCACGCCGCGTCGCGCTTCACGACAACTGGCCCGACGTGTATCCGCTGCGCAATAGCTTTCCGCTCGATACCGTGCTGCCCCCGTTTGAAGGAGAGCGGCACGTCTATAGGCCTACCTACGGAGAGGGCGTCTTCCAGATTCCGGTGGGCCCGGTTCATGCCGGCATCATTGAGCCCGGCCATTTCAATTTCGCCGTCGCCGGCGAGCCGATCCTCTACCTGCAACTTCGCATGTTTTATACACACAAGGGAACCGAGAAGCTCTTCGAGAATCTCCCCGTTCACCGCGCGGTCTTTCTGGCCGAGAGCATCTCAGGTGACTCAGCGTTCTCCCACGGCGCCGCATTCTGCCAGGCCGTCGAGCGGGCAGCGGGGATTGAAGTCCCGGAGAGGGCACAATTCCTGCGCACCATCCTCCTCGAACTCGAAAGAATTGCAAATCACATAGCCGATATTGGAGCCATCGCCACGGATGTGGGGTTTGTGATTGCCAATGCCCATGCCGGACGCGTGCGAGAGCTTGTGCTAGGACTGAATGAGACTCTCACCGGAAGCCGGGTTTTGCGCGCCATGGTCGCCATCGGCGGCGTGCGCAGGGATTGGCAGCCAGATCAGGTCGTGGCCATCGAAAAAACGCTCAAGATCGTAGAGCGAGAGTTCAGCGATCTCGTGGCGATCATTCAGTCCTCCGATTCAACACGCGACCGGCTGGAGCACACTGGAATCCTGCGCCTGGAGAAAGCGTTAACGTTGGGAATCGTGGGCGTGGCGGGGCGCGCGTCCGGCGTCGATCGCGATATCCGCCGCGATCATCCTTACGAGGCTTATAGCCAGCTCCCATTCAAAGTCCCCGTCTACCAGGAGGGAGATGTGCGCCATCGAATGCAGGTTCGCATCGATGAAGTGGGCGAGTCGATTCAGTTGATACGTGCGGCGCTTACCCTTCTACCTGAGGGTTCATTTCGCGCCCCAACACAGCCCATACCACCGGGCCGGTGTGCGATGAGCGCCGTCGAAGGGTGGCGTGGTGAGATCGTTCACTGGGTCCGGACCGGCGAAGGCAATCGCATCGAACGCTGCAAGGTGAAGGATCCATCTATCAACAACTGGCCAGCCATTGTGGAAGCAGTCGAAGGCAACATCATTGCGGATTTTCCGGTGATCAACAAGAGTTTCAACCTCTCCTACTCGGGGACAGATCGGTAAACGATGTTCAAGATCCTCCAAAAATCGTTCAGCGTTGGCTCCGCGACTGCCGGTTATCCGCGCATTACGCCGCGCCTTGCCGAGCAGTTTCGAGGATGCCCGGAGTTCGACTTCGAAACCTGGAGCGATGCGCGCCCTGCGGCCGAGGCCTGCCCCACTGGAGCCATCGCACTCAAGGACTCCAACGGCACGCGGCAAGTCACCGTGGACTATGGCCGCTGCATCTTTTGTGGCGAGTGCGAGGCAATCTCCGCCGACGGCGCAGTGCGCATGACGCGCAACTTTGAGCTTGCTGTCAGCCATCGCCGCGACCTGATTCAAATCGCCGAATACACGCTCCATCCCGATGGCACACACTCCGGGCTGCAATCGGTCACCAGCGGCCCCGGCTCCGAAGAGCCCGCCAAGCGGATGGCTGCGGCAATCCACAATTTACTGGGCCGGTCGCTCTCGATTCGCCAGGTGGATGCAGGCTCGTGCAACGGCTGTGAGCAGGAGATCGTTGCATTGAACAACCCGGTTCACGACATCGAACGCTTTGGCATTCACTTTGTAGCCTCGCCCCGCCATGCCGACATGCTGCTGGTCACCGGTCCTGTCACGCGCAACATGGAGCTTGCGTTGCGCAAGACCTGGGCCGCAACGCCGGATCCGAAGGTTGCGGTTGCTGTAGGCGCTTGCGGCATCAGTGGAGGCATCTTCGGAACGAACTACGCATCGCTGGGTGGAGTGGATGCGGTCATTCCCGTTGACGTCTACATCCCCGGTTGTCCGCCCCGCCCAGAAGCGCTGCTCTATGGCATCCTGCTGGCATTGGGGCAAGTACGACAACGCCTCGGCTCACTTTCGTACAGATGAGTCCTGGCAAGACTGCCGCCAGCCTCTCCGCTTGCTCCCATGAGCGCGTCCGAGCGCTCACAATGGTCTTCTTTCCCCCTTCGTAGATGTACAGAGACTTGTGGCAATTGCAGCGTTTCCATTGGGGATCATTTCGCTTGGGACAATCCACAGAGTGCCTCGTAAAGACTGCTATAGTTGTGGTGGTAGCAGCTGATTCACTGGTGCGCTTGGTGGGCAATCTCTTCCACTATCTTTCCTCAAAATCAAGATTCGGTTTTGATGGATGTTGATATAAAAGAAGATAGCGCACTTTGATGAGAATCGGTTGAATTCAACCCCTCGGAGAGGCGATGCAGGCAATTCTGGCACTCGAAGACGGGCGCATCTTTCGCGGTCACGGCTATGGGCACCCGGGCGAATGCGGGGGCGAAGTTGTTTTCAATACTTCGCTGACCGGCTACCAGGAAATCTTCACCGACCCCTCCTATGCCGGCCAGATCGTCGTCCTCACCAACCCGCAGATCGGCAACTACGGCACCAACCAGGCGGACAACGAGTCGGCCCGGCCCTATATTGAAGGCCTGATCGTCCGCGAGTTTTCGCCCATCAGCTCCAACTGGCGCTCCGAGCAGGTCACCGACGAGTACATGGAGCGCTATTCCGTTCCCGTGCTGGCCGAGATCGATACCCGCGCCTTGGTCCGCCATCTGCGCACTCACGGCGTGATGCGCGGCGTGATTTCGACGGCGGAGAGTGACACGGACCTACTTATCCAAAAGGCGAGAAGCCTCCGTAAGATGGACGGCACCGATCTGGCGCGCGTGGTCTCGACCAAGTCGATTTACACCTTCGACTCTACCGACAGCCGCAACCAGACGGGCGATCCTTTCTTGGCCAAAGCTCTCCTCCAAAACGCGGAAGCGCGGAGCGCCCTACATGTAGTGGCTTATGATTTCGGCATTAAACTCAACATTCTGCGCATGTTAGTGCGCGAAGACTGTCGGGTGACGGTGGTACCGGCCGAGACCAGCGCCGAGGATGTCTTTGCCCTGAAGCCCGACGGCGTCTTCCTCTCCAACGGCCCCGGCGACCCCGAGCCGGTCGATTACGCCGTGCGCGCCATTCGCAAATTTATGGGCCGCGTGCCTGTCTTTGGAATTTGCCTGGGCCATCAGCTCACCGGGCTGGCCCTGGGCGGACGCACGTATAAGTTGAAATTCGGCCACCACGGCGGCAATCACCCGGTCAAAAATTACGTCACCGGCAAGGTGGAGATTACCGCCCACAACCACAACTTCGCCGTCGATCCGGATTCGATCAACGCCAACGAGGTTGAACTGACCCACGTGGATCTGAACGACCAGACGCTCGAAGGTCTGCGCCACCGGACGTTGCCGCTGTTCAGCGTGCAGTATCACCCCGAAGCCGCACCCGGCCCGCACGACTCGAATTACCTCTTCCGCGACTTCCGCCGCATGATGGAGGAGTGGAAGGGATGAAGAATAGGAAGCTGTTCACATAAATGCCACGCAGGAATGACATACAGAAGATTCTGGTGATCGGCTCGGGTCCCATCGTGATCGGGCAGTCGGCGGAGTTCGACTACTCCGGCACGCAGGCCTGCAAGGCCCTCAAGCAGGAGGGCTACGAGGTGGTGCTGGTGAACTCCAACCCGGCCACCATCATGACCGATCCTGATCTCGCCGACCGCACCTACATCGAGCCGCTCACCCGCGAGTATGTCGAAGAGATCATCCGCCTCGAAGCCGAGATGATGGGGGCGGAGATGCTGGCGGCTGGCCGCGAGGGCAAGCCGGCCGGAAAGTTTGCTCTACTGCCCACCGTCGGCGGGCAGACGGCACTCAATCTGGCTGTCGATCTGGCCGACGCGGGCATTCTCGATCGCTACAACGTCGAGCTGATCGGCGCCAAGCTCGAAGCCATCAAGAAGGCCGAGGACCGCCTGCTCTTCAAGGACGCCATGCTGCGCATCGGCCTTGAAGTTTGCAAATCTGCGCTGGTCAATAACCTGCGCGACGGTCTGGAGTTTGCGGGCAAGCTAGGCTTTCCTGTGCTGATTCGCCCCAGCTTCACGTTGGGCGGAACGGGCGGCGGCATCGCCTATAACCGCGAAGAGCTGATGGAGATTCTGGCGCGCGGCCTGGACCTTTCGCCGGTGCATGAGTGCCTCATCGAAGAGAACGTGCTCGGCTGGAAGGAGTACGAGCTGGAGGTGATGCGCGACCTGGCCGACAACGTCATCATCATCTGCTCCATTGAGAATTTTGACCCCATGGGCGTGCACACCGGCGACTCCATCACCGTGGCCCCGGCGCAGACGCTCACCGACCGCGAGTACCAGAAGATGCGCGACGCCGCCATCGCCGTGATGAGGGAGATTGGCGTTGAGACCGGCGGGTCTAATGTTCAATTTGCCGTCAATCCCGTCGATGGGCGCTTGACGGTGATCGAGATGAACCCGCGCGTCTCGCGCTCTTCGGCGCTGGCTTCGAAGGCGACCGGCTTTCCCATCGCCAAGATCGCCGCCAAGCTGGCCGTCGGCTACACGCTCGACGAGATTCCCAACGACATCACGCGCAAGACGCCGGCCTGCTTTGAGCCGACGATTGACTATGTCGTGGTCAAGATTCCCAAGTGGCAGTTTGAAAAGTTTCCCGGCTCCGACGAGACGCTGGGCCCGCAGATGAAATCGGTGGGCGAGGTGATGTGCATTGGGCGCACCTTCAAGGAAGCGCTGATGAAGGCCTGGAGAGCGCTCGAAACCGGCAAGAAGACCGGGACGGAAGTTCTGGACCCGCGGCGGTTGACGCAGATGCTGGTCACTCCGCGGCCCGAGCGGCTGGGTTACATTCGTTTCGCCTTCGAGCGCGGCATGAGCGTGCGCGAGGTGGCGCGGCTCACCGGCATGGACCCCTGGTTTCTGCATCAGATTCGCGAGATTACGCTGGCGCAGATGGCCATCGCGCAAACCACGCCACAAGAAATCAGCACTGAGCAATTACGCCAGCTCAAGCGTCTCGGGTTGAGCGACGAGCGCATCGCAACTGAGTGGAAGCTGGAAGGCCACGCCGGCATCCAGCAGGTGAGGGAACTGCGCGAAGGGAAGGGAATCAGACCTGTTTTCAAACTCGTCGACACTTGCGCGGCTGAGTTTGAGTCGATGACGCCCTACCTCTACTCGACCTACGACGAGGAGGACGAAGCGCCGCCGACCGCGACGCCCAAGATCATCATCCTCGGGTCGGGACCGAATCGCATTGGCCAGGGCATAGAGTTCGATTACTGCTGTTGCCACGCGGCCTTCGCGCTCAAGGAAGACGGTTACGAGACCATCATGGTCAACTGCAACCCGGAGACCGTCTCCACCGATTACGACACCAGCGACCGGCTCTACTTTGAGCCGCTGGTGCTGGAAGACGTGCTGGCCATCTACAATCACGAGTCGCAATCGGGCGCAGAAATCGGCATGATTGTTCAGTTTGGCGGGCAGACGCCGCTCAACCTGGCGCAGCGACTGCGCGCGGCAGGCGTGCCCATCATCGGCACCTCGCCGGAGTCGATTGATCTGGCCGAGGACCGCAAGCGCTTCGGCAAGATGCTCGACGAGCTGAAGATTCCGCAGCCCGCGGGCGGCACTGCCACCAGCGTGGAAGAGGCTCTGGCCATCGGCGAGCGCATCGGCTACCCGGTGCTGGTCAGGCCCAGCTACGTGCTCGGCGGCCGCGCCATGGTCATCGCGTATGATGCCGATGCGGTCACGCGCTATATGCGTGAGGCGGTGGAGTATTCGCAGGAGCGGCCGGTGCTGGTCGATCACTTTCTGGAGAACGCCATCGAGGTCGACGTTGACGCACTCTGCGACTCAGAGGATGTGATTATCGCCGGCATCATGCAGCACATCGAGGAGGCCGGCATCCACTCCGGCGATTCGTCCTGCGTGCTGCCCGCCGTAGACATCCGCGAAGAGACGCTGGAGGTGCTGCGCGCGTATACGCGCAAGCTGGCCCTGGCGCTCAAGGTTGTTGGCCTGGTCAATTTGCAATTTGCCATTCAACACGACGCCCAGGGCCGGGACCACGTCTACGTCATCGAAGTGAACCCGCGTGCCTCACGCACCGTGCCTTACGTCTCCAAGGCCACCGGAATTCCGCTGGCCAAGATTGCCGCGCGGCTGATGACTGGCCGCATGTTGCGCGAGCTGCTTCCCGTGCAGCTTGCCTCAGGCCAGGACCTCGAAACCGGTACGCATTTCTACGTGAAATCGCCGGTATTTCCCTGGAACAAATTCGCCGGTGCGGATGTGGCGCTGGGCCCGGAGATGCGTTCTACAGGCGAGGTGATGGGCGTAGCCGCAACCTTTGGCGAAGCCTTTGCAAAGGCGCAGCTTGCAGCGGGACAGATTTTACCTGCCGGCGGCACGGTTTTCTTCAGCGTCAACGACGCCGACAAGCCGGCAGCCATCGAGCTGGCCCGCCGCTACGTTCAAATGGGTTTCAGGATCGTTGCTACTCAGGGCACATCCAACGTGCTGGAGAAGGCAGGACTCACGGTGGAGCGTGTCTACAAGGTCAAGGAGGGCCGGCCCAACATTGTGGACCTGATCAAGGGGGACCGCATTCAGCTCGTCATCAACACTTCTTGCGGCCAGGATACCTTCTTTGACGAAAAGGCGATTCGCCGGGCCGCTGTGCTGGCGCATATTCCCACCATCACCACACTCGCTGCCGCGCAGGCCGCCGCCGAGGGTATACATGCCATGCGGCAGTGCCAGACGACCGTCTACGCCCTGCAGCAACTGCACGCCGGGACCAGCGCTTGAGGCGAACCTGATATTCCGTGCCGTTTGACTTTGCAACGACTCTTGTAACACAGTTTTGGTCCATGCGCCTCAGCCCCTACAATAAGTTCATGCTGCTAGAAGGCATCTTTGCCGCTGTTCCCACGCCGTTTTACTCTGACGAGCGAGTCTATTTTCGCAAGCTCGAAGCCAATATCACTCGTTACTCCCGCACACTTCTCTCTGGGATGCTGCTTCTGGGCTCCACGGGCGAGGCTCCCGAGCTGGACGACGGAGAGACCCGCGAGGTGTTGCGTGTCGCCGCCGAGGCTGCGGCGCCGGAAAAGGTGCTTATCGCTGGCGTCGGTCGAGAGAGCGTAAAGGCTACGGTCGCGTTGGCGGAGGCCGCGGCCCAGTTCCGCTACGACGTCGTTCTGGTTCGCACGCCCACGTACTACGCCAGTCAGATGACGGCTGCCGCCGTGCTCCACTACTTTCGCAGTGTGGCTGACCGCTCGCCGCTGCCGGTGCTGATCTACAACATTCCCCGCTGCGTGCCCTACAACATTCCCGTTGAGCTGGTGGCCGAACTGGCTCAGCATCCCAACATCCTCGGCATCAAGGACTCCAGCGGCAGTGTCGAGCGGATTCGCGCTCTGGTTGCGTCCACCAGCGCCGCGCCACGGCGAACCGTAACAGTGACGCCCATCTTGGAAGCGGTCACCGCACGGATGCTCTCACCCAGAGCCGGAACCGCCGATGCGCTGATCTCTGCTGGCGATCTGGCTGGCGGCACTGCAGTTACAACTACGTCGCTTGCTGCGCTGATCAAGACGCGAACCAAAGAGATCGGCTTCCAGGTGCTTACCGGCTCGGCCGGAACGCTGCTGGAATCGTTGGAGGCGGGTGCAGCAGGGGGCATTCTGGGCTTTGCCGCCTGCGCTCCGCAGTCCTGCCAAGAGGTCTATTTTGCATGGAAGGACCACGACCTCAAGCTCGCAAAAGAAAAACAGGAACGCATCCTTGGCCCCAGCCAGCGCGTCGTCGGCCAGTTGAGCATTGCGGGCGTCAAGCATGCCTGCGACTTCAACGGCTACTACGGAGGCCGCGCACGCGCACCGCTGCTGCCAGTCACTGCAACAGAAAAAGCGGAGATTGAAGGGCTGCTTGCTGAAATCCGGAATTGAGAAGGGACTCGCAATGCGTTTTAAACTCACAGCCAGTGTCCACGCTTTTGTCTGTATAACTGCCGCCATAGCGCTCACGTCTGCCCTGGCTGTTTCTGCCCAGGACGCAGCGCCGCAGCGCCCTCGGATTACAGGCATCTCTCACGCAGGTTACTTTGCCTCAGACCTTCCCAAGACCATCACCTTCTGGCACGATCTGCTCGGCTTCGACGAGAGCTACGACCTCAAGAAGCCGGGGACCAGCGAGGTCCGCATTGCCTTTATCAAGATCAACGACCTACAGCACATCGAGCTTTTCAACGAGCCTCCGACGCACCCTCCCAACTGGATGAGCCACTTTTGCTTGAGCGTGGACAACGTCGAACAGATGCGTGCCTTTCTGCGCTCCAAAGGCTATGCGGTAAAGCCGGGCAACGGCGGCAAGACGCGCACCGGCGACTATGCCTTCGAAATTCAGGATCCAGACGGTACGCTCATTGAATTCGTCCAGAGCCTGCCCACCGGAATGGAAGCCCAAGCTGCGGGTAAATTCATGCCTTCCACCAGGATTTCAGACTCCATCTACCACGTAGGCTTTCTGGTAGGAAACGCCGAAAAGTCCATGGCCTTCTATCGCGATGTGCTCGGCTTCAAGGAAACCTGGCGTGGCGGCAGTAATCCGAATGAACTCAGTTGGATCAATCTGCAGTCCCCCGATAGCGCTGACTATATCGAGCTCATGCTCTATCGCTCTTTGCCAAAAACCTACGGCACGCAAAACCACATTTCGCTGGTAGTCCCCGATATGCAAAAGGCAATTACCGCCCTTCAGGCCAGGCCCGCCTACAAGACTTACTTGACCTACGGCAAGCCTCTCGAAATGCATTTGGGCAAGAATGGCAAGCGACAGGTCAACCTCTACGATCCGGATGGAACCCGCGTGGAGCTGATGGAAGCTCAGACTGCCAATGGCAAGCCGGTTCCGTCATCGGCCGCGCCACCTCCGACCCCTTCACACGACTGAAGCGGTTCACCTGTTGGTGGTGAGGGAAAAATCTTCAGGCCTGCGAGTCCGGCTTCTGAGTCGGCGTCCAGTCGAGATTCTCAGGTCCCAGAAGGCTCTTCTCGACAACCGACCCAAGCACCAGCGAGGTGGAGGTGGTTCCATAGTGGGTCAAGCGGTCGATCACGTCGTTCAGATGCTCGACTGAGATCACATTCACTTTCATGATGAACGAGTCTGCTCCCGTCCCGCGGTAGCATTCTACGATCTCCGTCATGGAGCGGAGATGAGCGGTCAGTCTGGGCAGCACGTCGCCCACGATGCTCATGCGAATGAAGGCGGTGATGGGCAAACCCACATGCGAGGGACTGATCTCGGCGCGGTAGGCGCGGATGATGCCTGCTTCTTCCATGTGGCGCACGCGTTGCGCGGCGGCCGGCGTGGAGAGCCCCACGCGGCGGCCCAGCTCGGCAAAAGAGATGCGGGCGTCTTTTTGCAACTCGATGAGCATCTTCCATCCCAGGGGATCCAGGTGTTTTTCCTTGGCGGAATCGGACATGCCATGCCTTCTTTCGTGCAAGCTTACGTTCGTAAAGTATATACGCGAGAAAGCTAATAATCCAACAGGGTTATCCGGAAAATACAGCGAAATAACCTTCAGAAACCCTCATCGGCTGCCGTATTCTCAGAGAGTGCATTGCGCCGGCTCGTGAAGCCAGACCAGAGTGGCAGCGCACCCAAGGAGTAGTGGAGACATGGCAGGCAGCAAGCGCACGTGGGCAGAACCGTTCAAGATCAAAGTGGTGGAACCGGTCAGGATTCCCAGCCATGCTGAGCTGGAAAAGGCCATCGTCGAGGCTGGCTATAATACCTTTCTTCTGCGCAGTGAAGATGTCTACATCGACCTGTTGACCGATTCCGGTACGACGGCCATGAGCGACCGTCAATGGGCCGCCATGATGATGGGAGACGAGGCCTATGCGGGCAGCCGCAGCTTCTACCGGATGGAAGCGGCGGTACAGAACTGGTACGGCTACAAGTACGTAGTCCCAACGCACCAGGGCCGCGGCGCGGAAAACCTGCTCTCCAAGTCCCTCATCAAGCCGGGCGACATCATTCCCGGCAATATGTACTTCACCACCACGCGGCTTCATCAGGAGCTGGCCGGCGGCACGTTTGTAGACATCATCATTCCCGAGGCGCACGAGCCCAGTAACCTTCACCCCTTCAAGGGCAATGTGGACCTGGACAAACTGGAGCAGGTCATCAAGACCTATGGCGCCGCGCGCATTCCCTACGTCAGCATCGCCGCCACGGTAAACCTGGCCGGTGGCCAGCCGATTGCGCTGGCCAACGTGAAGGCGGTCTGCGAACTGGCCCACAAGCGTGGAGTTCGCGTGATTCTGGACGCCGCGCGCGTGGTGGAGAACGCATACTTCATCCAGGACCGCGAGCCCGGTTGCAAGGACCGCACCATCGCCTCCATCGTCAAGGAACTCTGCTCCTACACGGACGGCTGCACCATGAGCGCCAAGAAGGATCCGCTGGTCAACATCGGCGGCTTTTTGGCGGTGAATGACCACGACCTCTACGAAGACGCTGCCAACCTCGCAGTCATTTACGAAGGGCTGCATACCTATGGCGGCATGGCCGGTCGCGACATGGAGGCTCTGGCCACGGGCATCGAAGAATCCCTGCATGAGGACCACATCCGCGCCCGCGTTGGGCAGGTCCTGTACCTGGGACAGAAGCTAATCGACGCCGGAGTGCCCATCGTACTGCCGGTGGGCGGCCACGGAGTCTTTCTCGATGCACGCGCCTTCCTGCCGCACATTCCCCAGGAGCAGTATCCGGCGCAGGCGCTGGCGGCGGCGTTGTATCGCGACTCCGGCGTCCGCTCCATGGAGCGCGGCATCGTCTCGGCGGGTAGAAACAAGGAAACCGGCGAGGACAACAAGCCCAGGCTGGAACTGGTGCGGCTGACCATTCCGCGGCGCGTTTACACGCAGGCACACATGGACGTGGTGGCCGAGTCGGTGGAGTCGGTCTATGCCGGGAGGGAAGCCATTCGCGGGCTGAAGATGGTCCACGAGCCCAAATACCTGCGCTTCTTCCAGGCGCGGTTTGAGCCGCTGGCTTAGCCAACAACCCAACGATCCAGACCTGGCTAGAATTGTTCCATGCCCGGATTGCTTTGCGATTCGGGCATGTGCGCCAGCGCGCTCTGTAGATACATGGACTGCGCCAGCTGGGATCCAAGCCTCGCTTGGTGATTTGCGTCACAGTATACTGTCTCTTGCACCAGTAAGGTGAGAATCGAAATGGATCTTCTTTGGCTCCGAGTTGCGGCGATCTTATATGCGGCGGCCGCTGTGGCTGTATTTCCGGCTGTGCTTTATGGCATTGAGCGCTGGCGTAAGACCTGCGTCCACCTGGCCGGCATGGCCTTCTTCTTCCACTTCATTTCGTGCGTTGAAATGCTCGTCCAGGCCCATCGCTGGATGCCGGTTGGCGTTCGCGAGGTCGAATCACTGCTGGGCTTTGCCGTGGCTGGCGTGTTCTTTCTCGTCTGGTGGTTCTACGACGCTATCTCCCTTGGAATCTTCGTCTTACCTATCACTTTCTTTATCATTCTTGTGCCTTCCCTGGGCCACGAGCGGTACACTTTTCCCTCGCAAGGTGTACGCCTCAGTTGGCTTTATGCCCACATTGCCGCGCTGCAGGCGGCCTTTGTCGCCCTTGGTTTCAGCTTGCTTGCCTCTGTCCTATATCTTGTCCAGGAACGCCGTCTGAAGAGCAAGCACAAGCCCGGCGAGGACTCCTGGTGGCTCCCACTGGACTGGCTGCCGCCTCTCGATACCCTGGAGCGTATCGCCCACGCGACCTTGGAATTTGGTTTTCCCTGTATGACCGTTGGGCTGGTGATTGGCTCGGTTCTTGCCCAGGCCTCCCCCCTTGGCGGCTCCTACTTCCTTGACCCCAAAGTTATCGCTTCTTTCATCTTGTGGATTGTCTACGTCACCTTGCTCTTTGTTCGCCGCAGCGCCGGACTTCGTGGCCTTAAAGCCGTTTATCTCGCCGGTGCGGTCTTTCTCGTGATGCTCGCCGTGATCGCCGCCAATATTATTAGCCGCGTGCACGGGATTGGTGCTCAATGAGCCTGGTCCTCATCGGCGTCAATCACAAGACCGCGCCTATTGCGCTGCGCGAGCGCATCGCCATATCGCGCGAGGATTTGCCGGAGACCACCCGCGCCCTGGCCGCCGTGCCGGGAGTGGCCGAGTGCATGATCGTTTCCACCTGCAACCGCGTGGAGATTCTGGCTGCCGTCGAGTCACCCGCCGTTGACGTAACCAGCTTCCTGCACCGGCATTTCGGCCTCGACCCAGAGTTGTTGGCCCCCCATCTTTACCAACATCGCGACCAGGAGGCTGTGAGCCACCTCTTCCGCGTAGCCGCCAGCCTGGACTCGATGGTGGTGGGCGAGCCGCAGATTCTTGGCCAGGTCAAAGAGGCCTTTGCTGTGGCGCGCGCTTCGGGTACCGTCGGCGGCCAGCTCGAACACCTCTTGCAGAGCACTTTTGCCGTCGCCAAAAAGGTACGCACCGAGACGGAGATTGGCTCTAACTCCGTTTCCATCGCTTCTGTGGCCGTGGAGCTGGCACGCAAAATCTTCGGATCGCTGCAGGGCCGCACGGTTTTCCTGGTCGGCGCCGGTAAGATGAGCGAACTGGCCGCCCGCCACCTGGTTCAGCAGGGTGCCGGAGCGATTCTTGTCACCAACCGAACCCAGGAGCGCGCGCGGCGCATGGCGGAAGCCTTTGCGGGCCAGGTCATTCCGTTTGAAGAGCTTTACGAGGCGGCCAGCCAGGCTGACATCGTCATCAGCTCCACTGGCGCGCCGCATCCCATCTTCCGCCGCGAGCATGGCCAGGCCTTTCTGCATCGCCGCCGCAACCGGCCCATGTTCTTCATCGACATTGCCGTGCCCCGCGACGTGGACCCGTTGATGGGCAAGCTGGAGGGCATCTTTGTCTATGACATCGATGACCTGCAGCAGGTGGCCGTGGCGCACCTCTCCGAGCGCAGCCGTGAAGCTGCTGCAGCCGAGGCGTTGATTGCCACTGAGGTCCAGCGATTCCAGCAGCGGCAACTTACTGTTAATGTCGCTCCGGCCATCGTTGCTCTGCAGCGCCAGGCCGAGGAGATTCGCCTGGCAGAGCTTAAGCGCGCGCAGGCTCATTTGGGTCCGCTCAGCGCGGAGCAGATAGCAGTCGTAGAAGCGCTCACCCGCGGGCTGGTCAACAAATTTCTCCACCCGCCCATGCAAGCGCTCAAGCAGGCTGCCCGCGAGAACGACGCCACGCGTCTCGAAGCTCTCTGCGAGACCTGGTCGCTACCCGTAGGCGCCGATCATCCTAAATCAGAGAAGGTCCAGGTAAGCGAGAGCAGCGAGGCGAACCGCAAATGAATCTGCGCATCGGAAGCCGCGGCTCACAGCTTGCCCTTTGGCAGGCTAACCATATCGCTGCCTTGCTTCGCGGCGAGGGCCATTCTGTCGATATTCAGATCATTAAAACCACCGGCGACCGGCTGCAATTAGTCACCTTTGCCCAGGTAGGTTCCAAAGGCATGTTCACCAAAGAGATTGAGGAGGCTCTGGCTGACGGAAGCGTAGACCTGGCCGTTCACTCACTCAAGGACCTGCCTACCGATCTGCCGGAGCCGTTTACGCTGGCCGCAACGCCTGAGCGCGTTGATCCCAGGGACGTTTTTGTATCGGTGAACTATGAGATTCTGGCGGCGTTGCCCCAGGGTGCGCGTGTGGGCACGAGCAGCCAACGACGTCGCGCGCAGTTGAAGGCTGTGCGGCCCGACATCCAGGCAGTCGAGTTTCGCGGTAATGTGGACACGCGCCTGCGCAAGCTGGCCGAGGGCCAGGTCGATGCGATTCTGCTGGCCGCTGCAGGCCTGGACCGCCTGGACAAAACCGAGTGGGTCAGAGAACGACTCGAGCCGCAGCTTTTTTGTCCCGCGGCTGGGCAAGGTGCGCTGGGCATCGAGACCCGAAAGAACGATGCTGTCACCATGACCGCCGTAGCCTTTCTCAACCATGCGGCCACGCGCTTTGCCGTCACCGTCGAACGGGCTGCGCTTGCGGCACTCGGCGGAGGCTGCCAGGTTCCCATCGGCATTCATTGCCGCGCGGGCGAAGCACAGGGAACTGAGCTCTGGGACGAGATCTTTGCCGTCGTCGCCGCTCCGGAGACAGGACAGTCCGTGCGCGTCCATCATCGCGCCCCTCATGCCGGTGCGGACCCTGTCTCGCTGGGCCATCTGGTGGCACAAAAGCTGATGGATGCAGGAGCCGGGCCGCTGCTTGCCGCAGCCGGAGGCGTGCGGTGAGTGCGCTGCCGCTTGCCGGTCGTCGGGTTCTGGTGACCCGCGCCGCACATCAGGCAGGCAAGCTCAGCGAAGGCTTGCGCGCCCTGGGCGCAGAGCCGGTCGAGGTTCCGGTCCTGGAGATTCGTCCTCCGGTCAGCTTTGAGCCGCTGGACGCAGCTCTGCGCCAGCTCAACAGCTACGATTGGCTGATTCTGACCAGCGCCAATGCGGTGCATGCGCTCACGGATCGTGCGGCGGCGTTGGGGATTGCGCTGGCGCAGCCTTCCAGCTTGCAGGTTGCGGCAGTTGGAGAAGCTACGGCCTCCGCGGCGCGTAAGGCAGGATTGCAGGTGGCCTTCGTCCCGGAGGCCTACGTGGCCGAAAGCCTGGTCGAGGGATTGCTGCAATCGCTTCAGACTCAAACTTCCAGCCAGAAAATTCTTCTGGTCCGCGCCGCCGTTGCCCGCGACGTGATTCCCGACGCTCTGCGCTCTGCGGGCTATGTGGTCGATGTCGTGGACGCCTACCGCAACGTTCTTCCCGAAGCCGCTCCGGAGCAACTCCGCCAGGTTCTTCAGAATGGAATCGACGCAGCTACCTTTACCAGCTCCTCTAGCGCCACGCATCTGGCCGAGGCTGCCCGCGCGGCTGGAGTCGCCTGGCCCTTCGCCGGTGTTCCAGCAATCTCCATCGGCCCCATCACCAGCCAGACCTTGCGCGAACTCGGTTGGCCGCCTGCCGCCGAGGCCGATCCCTTAGACATTTCCGGTTTGATTGCCGCTGTTGTTGACTTATTCAGCCGTTAAGCCAGAATGTTATGGCGAACGGTGATACTGCTGCTGAGCCAGACACACAAAATATCGTCAATTTGCAGATAATTTATTTTCCACATCGGCAGTCTTTGCAAGGCATTGATTTCAGACAGGATTAAATTATCTGCAAAGATTCCCGTCAAATCAAAAATATAAGTAGGGGGGTAGGGGGGTGGGGGTGGGTAGCCCTTTTTCAGCGGTCAGCCATCTGCCATCAGCTACCAGCAAAAACCCGCTCCTGTGAACCTTGTTCATACTTTAATTGTGCGCGGGAAGCAGTTAATTATCTGCAAATAGCAGATAGAAGTTTCATAAGCGGATTTAGGAATGCCAGGTTTTGTCTTTAGTGTTGCAAAGCTGCTCCAGGTTGCAGCGGTCGCATTTAGGTTTGCGCGCCTCGCAGACCTGGCGTCCGTGATGGATGAGCTGATGCGAGAAGCCAATCCAGCGGCTCTCGGGCAAAATCCTCATCAACTCCTGCTCGACCTTTTGCGGCGTCTCGCCTTTGGCCAGGCAGAGGCGCCGCGCAATGCGAAAGACGTGCGTGTCCACCACCACGCCTTCCGCCTTGCCGAAGGCGACGCCGAGGACAACGTTGGCCGTCTTGCGGGCCGCGCCGGGAATGGTGATGAGTTCGGCCAGCGTTTGCGGGACTTGAGAGTTGAAATCAGCGACCACATTGCGCGCCGCGCCTTGAATCGATTTTGCCTTGTTGTGATAAAAGCCAGTAGTCCGAATTAGGGCCTCAAGTTGCGGCAGGGTAGCCTTGGCCATCGCCGCCGGGGTAGGGAAGCGGCGGAAAAGCTCCGGCGTCACCATGTTCACGCGTACGTCGGTGCATTGTGCGGAGAGAATCGTCGCGACCAGCAGCTCCCACGGCGAGCGGTGGGTCAGAGCGCAGACTGCTTCTGGATAGGCTTCGTTGAGGCCTTTGAGGATGGCGGCGATGCGGTCGGGGGCTAACGCCCGAGTGACTGTGCGAGTTGCCGTTTTGAGTTTTGCGGACATCAGCGTTCGCCAATCTTTCCTTCCAGCCATCCGCCCAGTTTCTCCATTGGCAGCCGCACGCTGATGAAGAACTGCCCGAACTTCGCATACACCGCGCTGACCTCGTCGAAGCGCATCTCGTAGATCAGCTTCTTGAAGACCACCGGGTCGTCGGCGAAGAGGTCTACGCCCCACTCCCAATCATCCATGCCGATAGATCCGGAGATAATCTGCTTGACTACGTCGCCGTACCTTCTCCCAATCAGCCCGTGCTCGTGCATCATGCGCTGCCGCTCCGCAAAAGGCACGGTGTACCAGTTCACAGTTTCGCCGCGCTTGCGATCCATGGGATAGAAGCAGAGGTACTTTGCCTCGGGAACGGTGGGGAAGAGGCGTGGAGCCATGGCCGCGGAGGCGCGCTCCAGACTGGCGACGACTTCCGTCTGAAATTCGGGCGAGTGCGGAGCAAGACCTTTCGCAGCGGCGGCTTCCCAGGTTTTGCGGCTGGACTCATAGAGGCCCAATTCAACCACCGACACATACGAATGGCGCAACTCGAGAAAGTCGTACAGCTTGATCTGCGCCAGATCGAGTTCCACCTGATTCAGCGCCTCCAGCGAATCGCGAAAATGAATCAGGACGAGGTCGCCCTTATGGCCCAGTTGCGAAAAGAGCGCTGTCCGCACAGGCGCATCCGGCGCTGCGCGTTCCAAGCGTTGAAGCGCGGCAACGGCTTGCGCGGCGATGCTCTCACGTTCGCCGTCCGCGCAGGACTTGCGTTCGCTGTCCGCGCAGGACCGCCAAGTCTTCCAGTCGAAACGGAAGAATTGGTGCAGCACAAACGAGCCTTCAAGGGTTAAAGGGGTAGGGGAAAAATCGCTCAAAGCACTCTCCTCAAAACTCAAATCCGGCTTGCAGCCGCACTCTCATCCTAGCAAAGTGAAGTTGCAGACGTGTGCATTTATCTTTTCTGCCTCTATCGAACCGCGAGAGTATCCATCGTTCTCGCTGGGCTTATATACTGGGTACGCTCATGAGTGAAAAAATAATAACCCTGCTGGTGCATTTTGTAACCCATGTAATTGACTTGGGCGGATATGCCGGCATTGTTGCGCTGATGGGGATCGAATCAGCTTGCATCCCGCTGCCCTCCGAGATCATCATG